>SDBT01008064.1_pt1 | contig 17260 bp, 18 predicted proteins | sample 2277101 | NCBI WGS metagenome assembly SDBT01 (sample SAMN10404973, study PRJNA504765) | marine sediment metagenome | isolation source: marine sediment core GS10_PC15, 103 cmbsf | place: Arctic Ocean: Southern Knipovich Ridge | collected 2010
TCTACACTTTTTTACAGATTTTGAGTGTTACATTATTCGAAAAAGTTCATATTTTACAACTAGTTACGAACTCGCGAAAATTGATTCACGACAATGAATCTTGTAACCAATTAAATTTATTCGGCTTATAACCGGACACTACTGATATATTATATATATTTACATTTCTATTGTTTATTAAATAGAATTTCTTCTGATGAATACAAATACAGAATTGAATGTTTATTGTTGAACTCCCTAATCAAGCAGAATCTACATCTTTCTATAATAGTTGGATAGAAACAGGCACATTAAATTTTAGCCGAGAGTGATAATTAAATATAATGATTAATGATAAAATAAAATGTTTCTTGTGTGGAGAACGAGCCGAACTAAAACATGACCAGTATTCGGGTTACCAGGAGCCTTTTACATTTCAAATTTACCATTGCACAGTTTGTTGCACAGGTTTCTCATTACCAAGAATAAATGATACAAAAGAATTATATGATACAATCTATACAAATGGACCAAATATACCTGGTTATCATCGATACTGGGTTTATAGTGAAGGGGTAAAAAAAACAAAAAAACCTTTGAATTATCTGGCTGAATCAGAAAATGTTTACTGGGGTATCCGTCAAGCATTACGACAGGTTGTCAAAGATAAAAAATCTACCAGTATTTTAGAGGTGGGTAGTGGTTTAGGGTATCTAACTTATAGTTTGAATATGGAAGGATACGATAGTTTTGGGCTTGATATATCAGACACAGTAGTTAACTATGCTACTAAGAATTATGGTGATTATTTTATTTGTGGTGATATATTTAATTTTGTAGAAAAAAAAAAGAATACATATGATGTTGTTATTCTAACTGAAGTTATTGAACATATTAACGAACCGTTGAAGTTTTTAAAAACATTAATGGAATTAATTAAACCCAAAGGTCACATCTTATTGACATCACCTAATAAATCTATCTTCTCCACAAAAGCAATTTGGGCGACTGATAATCCACCTATACATTGTTGGTGGTTTAGTGAGAAATCAATTTTATACTTCGGAGATAAACTTAATGCTGACGTTAATTTCATTAATTTTAGTAAATATTATAAAAAGCATTTTACTTCCTTGTTAACATTACCTATCCCAAATACACATACTTTAGATAAACATGGTAAACCTTTGCTTAGGATTGATAAACAAAAAATAATTTCACCTTATAAGCGATTTAAGAAATTCCTTTTAAAAAATATTCCTTTTATAGAAAAATACTATGTAAGGAATAAAAATATCAACAAAACGCATACTATCATATTAAATCAGAGGGGCACCACCATTTGTGCATTGCTTCAGAAAAAATAGATTAATATAAATACTCATATGCAATATCAGAGTTACTTAGGATGTACTCAAATTTTTCATCTTATTTATTTAAATCAAAGCAATATGCTGATAATAAAACCTATTAGAAAACATAATGGATTACAAAGCAAAGATTATAGCATTTTATCTCCCACAGTTTCATCTAATCCCAGAAAATAATGAATGGTGGGGTAAGGGATTTACTGAATGGACAAATGTGGGAAGAGCAAAACCATTATTTAAAGGTCATTATCAACCTAAGGTACCAGCTGATTTAGGATATTATGATTTACGGATGCCCGAAATTCGTAAAGAACAAGCCAAAATGGCAAGAAAAGCGGGTATTTATGGATTTTGTTATTGGCATTATTGGTTTGGAAATGGGAAACAACTGCTTGAGATGCCATTTAAAGAAGTTTTAGATAGTGGAAAGCCAGATTTCCCTTTTTGTTTAGGCTGGGCAAATGAATCATGGAAAGCAAAGACTTGGAATTTTAATAATACAAAAAAGGACAAGATATTAATTGAGCAAAAATATCCTGGCGAGAAGGATAATGCGTTGCACTTTAAAAATTTTTTACCTGCATTTGTTGATCATAGATATATTAAAATAGATAATAAACCAATATTTCTAATTTATAAACCTGAACAATTTCTAAAAGTCAGTCAATTTATTCACCAATGGAACAAGCTAGCTAAAGAAAATGGTTTAAAAGATGGTTTTTATTTTATTGCCCATACATTTAGTTTTGATAATTATCATGACTTACTTAATAAGGGATTTAATGCTATTACCGTAAATCCAATGTCACGTCTGTTAAATTACTTGAACGAAGAAAGATTCTGGCTGATGAAGATTTGGCACAAAGTTTATAGACGTTTATTCGATAGGAGTGTAATGAGGATTATTCCTTATAAAGAAGCTATCAAATATTTTGTTGATGGGGAAGAGGATGCGATTGAAAATGTTATTCCTACAATCATGCCGAATTGGGACCACAGTCCAAGAAGCGCGAGAAATGGAACTATTTTGCATGGGTCTACCCCTTTATTATTCTCAAAACATGTGCAAGAAGCTATAAATTGCGTAAAAAATAAAAAAAATAAAGTCATTTTTCTAAAGTCATGGAATGAATGGGGCGAAGGTAATTACATGGAACCTGATCTCAAATTCGGACATTGTTATATAGAAGCCCTTAAGAAGCAATTATTTTAATAGACATAGACTATATTTGAATGAAAAAAATCCTTTTTATACATCATGCAAAGGGCTGGGGCGGCGCACCAATAAATATGATAAATATTATTAAGACCCTTGATAAGACCAAATTCACTGTAAAAGTTTTACTGCTAAAAAACTCAATTGTCAGTCAAAAATTAGAAGAGTACAAAATAGAATATTCGGTTGCGAATTCTAAATTTTATAAGAAATATTATACATACTTTTCACATACTGTAACAGGCCATACCAGATGGTTTCAGTTATATAAACAAGCAAAGTTAATTTTATCGTGGGTATTAAGTAGATATTATTTTGCACTAAAAGAATTAAAAAACCATGAATTTGACATTGTACATCTTAATTCTTCTGTATTAACAGATTGGCTATTGCCTTGCCAGAAAAGAGGCAAAGTTGTAATACATGTTCAAGAAACGCTATTTAAAGGCGCAATTGGATTGCGTTATAAGTTTTTTCGAGCACAAATTAAAAAATTTGCAGATCATATCATTGCTATAAGCAATGATAATGCTAAAAGAATAAATATTCCGGATAAAACAACCGTCGTATATAATTTTACAGATATTAAGCAGTACAGTCTCACTTCTGAATCTTTTAAAAGTAAAAAGGCTCTCTATGTCGGTGGAGAAGCAAGTATCAAGGGTTTTTACACATTAATCGATGCCTTGGACTATTTGAACAAAGACATTCAAATCGTTTTTGCAGGAAATTTTTCGCCTTTTAAATCAAGATGGAAGAAAAAAATTAAAAAGTATTTACCATTTTATAGAAATAAATTTTTGCGAAAAGATAATGCATTAAAGAAAATGAGATCCAGTCAAAACGCTATAGAGATAGGGTTGGTTGATGATATAATCTCGTATCTCCAGGATGTTTCTTTTTTGATTTCACCTTTTACAATTGAACATTTTTCCCGGCCAATAATAGAAGCCTTTGCACATGGGAAACCAGTCATTGCTACTAATATCGATAGTATAGATGAAGTCGTTACGCACAACCACAATGGTCTGATAGTTGAAAAGGGGCAACCAGTAAAATTAGCAGAAGCCATTAATTATCTCGCAAATGAACCTTTGCTATGCAAAGAATTTGGAGCAAATGGCTTAAAAGTTGCGAAAGAAATATATTCGAGTTCGAATATAAAACAAATTGAAATGATTTATTCTCAGTTGTAAATCTGAATTTATTTAGGCATCAGCTTGTAATAACTCATAAATAAACACTTATTCCTGAATAATTCACAAAAGTGCCTATAAAAATATTATAAATAACTTCAAAAATGAAAATATTAAATAATTATTCAGATTTTTAATGAAAAATATTAGCAATAAAAAATATATTAGATTGTTGGCGTTTTTGCTCTTGCTAACGACTTTTCTACCGCTGATTTATCAAAACTTACCAAAATATATTGGCAGTCATCATTTATATACGGCTCTCTGGTTTGTATCAATCATTCTGTTACTTCCCGATTTGTTAACGAGTAAAAATATCAGATATATTTTGTTATATGGAATTATTACTTTATTCCTATTCTCAAATACAATCTGGATTGATGTAGATTGGTGGAATAAGAGATCTATAACGACTGAGTTCTATATGTTTATGGTCGCCGTTTCCGTTCTAACCTATTTTAAGATAACACGTGATTTTATCGGATATGCAAAATTAATTAAGTGGACTTTAATTTTTATAACAATTACCGCCATTATGTCAATCTATTCATCTTATATAGACCCACTGTATGCAAGATCTATGACAGGTGGCCAGTTTAGTCCGGATGAACTTCTCTATTTTCAGCAACTGGGCGGTGGTGGATATGGATTTGCAGGTGCATTGATTATGTTATTCCCAATGATGATTTATTTCTATCGGAATAATGAGAGAAGTATCTTCAAGAAATGGCAAATATTAGTTTTCGGCTTAATTTGCTTCTATGCTCTGTTAAGAATGCAAATTGTGGCAAATATCATGGTTGCAGCAATAATCATTATCATTTCTTTTGGTGGCCGCAAAAGTATAAAACAATCTTCGATAATTGCGTCGATCATAATTTTAATATTTTTTTTCATTCCAACTGTTTATTTTGCAGATTCTATTAGATTATTAAGTACATTCTTTAATCCAGGATCTGAAATTTCTTCTAAATTGAATGATATAGCCAATTATTTAATTTGGAGTGATTATTACCAAACTGCCATAGGAGGTAGAGCCGCACGTTATCCGCTTCTTTTAAGTGGTTTTTTGGAAAGTCCAATATTTGGTTATTACTTTTCAGATGCTTCATATAACATTGGCGCTGGCGGGCATTTGTATTGGATGAATAAATTATCAGTATTCGGTATTATTGGCTTTATACTTTATCTAAAAATACATGTTAATTATCTTGTAAAGATTACTAAATCATTTGATAAAGAGTTTCTCTTTTATTTTTCGGTAGCAGTAATCGGAGGATTGGGATTGGGTTTAATTAAAAATCTAGGCGGCCGGGAATTTTGGTATACATACTTTGTACTTTTACCTGGTCTATACTATTTACCTCTGCTAAAAAAACTTAAAATTAAATTAGTGAATAAAGATGAATATTATGAAAAATAATAAGCTTTTAATAACTGGTGGCACCGGTTCTTTTGGCACTGCGGTGTTGAATCGTTTTATTAATACTGATATAAAAGAAATTAGAATACTTAGCAGGGATGAAAAAAAGCAAGAGGATCTTCGCCTTAAGCTTAATAATCCTAAAGTAAAATTTTATATTGGTGATGTCAGAATATATGAAAGTGTAGATTCTGCTATGAAGGGTGTCGATTATGTTTTTCATGCAGCTGCCTTAAAGCAGGTACCTTCATGTGAGTTTTACCCTATGGAGGCAATCAGGACTAATATATAATGAAATATGTCGTTTTTGTTATAACTCACCCTTTTCCAGTAGGTATAGCTCCTACAAATCGCATAATATCAATGGCAAGGGGATTAGTCGAGAATCAAATCAGAGTTAAAGTATTTTGTATAAAACCTTCAAAACTTTTCTTATCATCACCAAATATAATTTCTTCGAAAAAAAGTGGTAGTTTTTACGGTATAGAATATGAATATACTTCCTTCACCTTAAAAGATAGTAGATTTTTGTTAGGAAAGGCTATCCATCTATTCATAGGTTGGATAAGATCATTCTTTTATATTTTAATGGAGAATAGGATTAATAATATTGATGCAATCGTTGTAAATTTTCAAACCGTGTCCTTTATTTTCTCATATTATATTCTTTCAAAATTAATCGGAGCAAAATATATTTCTGAAATTAATGAATATCCCAAAAGGTTGAGAAAATCATCCCTACCGCTCCATGACAAAATAATTTCGTCATTTGCCTATAAGCCATTTGATGGTTTAATTGTTATCACGAATGCCTTGGAGGAATATTTTAGATCCAAAATTAAAAGAAATTCAAGAATAATTATAATTCCTATTTTAGTAGAAATAGACCGATTTGATATAAACAAGAAAATTGATCATAAAAATTCTTATATCGCCTATTGCGGTAGTCTTGCAGGCAATAAGGACGGTGTCCCAATTTTGATTAAGTCATTTGCTCTTCTTATCACCAATTTTCCAAATTTAATACTTTATATAATTGGATCATCCTCAAACTCAGAAGATTTGTATAATTTGAAAGAATTAGTTTCTACATTAGGGATTCAAAATTCAGTAAAATTTTATGGTATGGTACATAGAGATAAAATGCCTGAATTATTGTGTAATGCGACTATTCTCGCATTAGCCAGACCGACAAGTTTACAGGCAAAGGGAGGATTCCCTACAAAATTAGGTGAGTATCTGGCGACAGGGAATCCAGTAGTAATTACAAAGGTTGGCGAGATCCCATATTATTTAAAGGATGGTAAAAATGCCTTCTTAGTCAAGCCAAATAATGTTGAAGCATTTGCTGAAAAATTAAAATATGTCTTAAATAATCCTGAATTAGCTATTAAGATCGGTTTGGAGGGAAAAGAATTAACAAAAAACGAATTCAATTATAAAGTTCAATCACTAAAACTGATTCAATTTTTAAGCGAACTGACAGAATAATAATTTAAATGTAAAAACAAGTAAGACAATTCAGGAAATAAAAATGATCTGTTTCTTCCATATTGAAAAGGCTGCCGGTACGACATTAAACTATATTTTAAGAAATAATTATTTAAGTTTTATGGTCTTACCTACATTGGGTTCCTGGACGAACAAATTTGAAAATGCGTTCTCTTTAACCGATGCAAAAATATTAACATCCTTATTACCCTTTACACGTGGATTTGGGGGGCATATAGTGAGGCCTTTCTTAGAGTATGAAAATGATTTAGCAGACAAAATAATATCTACATTTATGGATAAAAAACATAATGAAGATATTGGAAAAAAAGCTAAATTAATTGCTCATCATCACTTTGATTATCAAATATATATATTACCTGTTACAGAATTTGTTTCAAGTTTAACCAAATGATATAAAATGAATTTTTTCTGTTTTATACATATTGAAAAAGCTGGAGGAATAACCCTTCACCACCTTCTCTGGCATAATATTTCAAATTATGTAAATTTGAAGCCGATCTATTTTTGGTCAAATGAAAAAGACTGTTATTTTAAGAACTCTGAATTAGATCTTTTATTAAAATACAAGAAAAAAGTCTCAGGGATAGGTGGCCATACCGTAAGGAGCTATGCCGGGTATGAAATCATTATAAGGGGACAAATTAATTACTTTACCTTTATTCGAAATCCTGAGTATCGCTATTTAAGTCATTACTTTCACCAGTTAGATAAGATGGGTATAAAGCGTACCATAATTGAATATTTGAATGAGCCGAGATTTAATAATTATATGACTGTTAGAATAGCAGGGGAAGAAAATTTTGATAAAGCAATTGAAGAATTAGAAAAAAAATTTACATTTGTAGGTTTGGTTGAAGATTTTAACCAATCTGTGCTACTCTTAAACAAATTAGTGTTCATGGGTAAATTAAATCCATTATATGAGAAAAAAAATGTCACAATAAATAATAGTAGGGAAAAGATACTCCAACTACATGAAAAATATAGCGAAAAAATTATTGAAAATAATTGGTTGGATATTAAGTTATATCGTTATGTAAAAAATAATTTATTCCCAACATATCTGACTAAATATGAAAATCTTGAAAATGATTTATGTATATTTGAGCAGGATCTAAAATCCTTTTCATATAAAAAAATAAATAAAATTATTAGAATCATAAATAAGCATTACACCAGACGATTTGTGGAAAGTAAGATTTATCAATTAGAAAAAACCGTTGATGAATAATAAAGAAAGAATATTCGCTCTAATTCGATATTTGTTTGTGTTTTTTTTTCGTAAGAGTATAAAACTGAAAAAAATGTCTTTTCTGGGTAAAGATATAATTCTAAAAGTTGATAAGAATAAGAAATTAATATTTCATGGAAAGATAAGAATCGATGCTCATGCTGAGATCATCTCAAAAGGTCATTTGGTTTTTGGAGATAAATGTGTGATTAATCCATACTCACGAATCATAGCATTTAATAAGATAGTATTAGGAAATCGCGTTATTATTGCAAGATTTGTTTCAATACTTGATCATGATCATAAATTCAGTTTAGATGAAAGTGGAGAACTAAATATTGAAGGATATAATACAGCGCCAATAATTATTGGTAATAATGTGTGGATAGGTGATAAAGTAAGTATTATGAAGGGCGTTGTCATCGGTGATAATGTTATTATTGGTGCAAATAGCGTTGTGGCGAGGGATATTCCTTCAAATACTGTTGCTGCAGGGATACCATGCAGGGTAATAAAACCCTTGAAAGATAATATTAGAACCTAAGATAAAATTGATGGATTATTTATTCTATTTTATACTAGTGGAAAGATTGTTTTAGGAAATAAATTCTACTATGAAAACAAAATATATAATATAAAAAATATATTCTTACCGAACGATTGTACCATTTTGATTCTATTCCATGAAAATATTAATAACAGGTCCTAATATAAATGAACAAGGAAATTTTGGCGGCATAATCTCAGTTATTAGGACAATTATATCAATTATACCAGTGGAGTATATATATTTTTATAGAAGTCCTCAAATTAAAAAAAAAAATAAATTATTTAACATATTCTGGGTAAAAAATATCTTTAAATACACTAATTTAATTAAAAATGAAAATTTTGATTTAATTCACATTCATACATCATTTACAGTAAATGCTGTGATTAGAGATTTTATTTTAATTCTAATAGGAGGTATTCTTAGTCAAAAAACTATTTTACATATACATGGCGGTAAATTCTTATTCAGCAAACCGTCATCCTTAATTGTTAGAATAATGATATTTTTATCTTTTAAAATGGCATCTTCCATAATTGTATTGAGCACAAAAGAAAAAAAATCGGTTTTTCAATTATATTCTGAAAAAATATCTATATATGTTTTAGAAAATGCAATTAATCTTGATGAATTACCTATAGGTATAAAAAAAAGATTTAAAAAACCATTTAATATTGTTTTTATAGGACGAATTTGTGAAAGTAAAGGTATTTATGATATTAAAGAGTCACTTGAGTATCTGAACAATTTTTCGAATGAATTTTATTTTAATCTGTATGGGGATGGCGATCTTGTACAACTTATAACGAATGAACTAAAAGAACTATTGGATGACAGGTTCAGTTATCATGGTATAGTTTATGGTAATCGCAGATGGCAAGCTGTGTCTGATTCAGATATTTTTTTGTTGCCTTCAAGATATGGAGAAGGTTTGCCTATGGCAATGCTCGAGGCAATGGCTATTGGCACTATTGTAGTCGTGACAGACGATGCTTCAATGGGGATCGTAGTCCAAAATGAAGTAAATGGATTTATTGTAAAGAAATATGATCCTGAAAATTTATTTGAAGTATTAAAGAAAATAATGCTAGCTGATTATAAAAAATTATTGGAAATATCAGAAAACGCAAAACTTACCATTAAAAACGGATATTCATCAGAAATGTATATAAAAAGACTCTTAAACATTTATAAAGAAGTATCTTTGATATAAGATCTATAATAAAATGGTAAAATAAATATGAGATTTGATAATAAAATATTATTAATTACCGGCGGTACCGGCTCATTCGGAAATGCTGTATTGAATCGTTTTATAGATACGGACATCAAAGAAATCCGCATTCTAAGCCGGGATGAAAAAAAACAGGAAGATCTGAGAATTAGACTAAATAATCCAAAGGTTAATTTTTATATCGGTGATGTACGTATCTATGAAAGTGTCCATACAGCCATGAGCGGTGTTGATTATGTTTTCCACGCGGCTGCCCTTAAACAGGTGCCATCCTGCGAGTTTTATCCGATGGAGGCAATAAGAACGAATGTATTAGGAGCAGAGAATGTCTTAAATGCTGCCATAGAGAATGAGGTGGAAAAAGTAATTTTTCTAAGTACGGATAAAGCCGTCTATCCGATTAATGCAATGGGTATGTCTAAGGCACTAATGGAAAAATTAATGGTGGCGAAAGCACGGCTTTATCCAGAAGGAAAAACCATATTTTGTGGCACACGCTATGGTAATGTCATGGCTTCCCGGGGTTCTGTCATCCCACTTTTTATTAGTCAAATCAAAGAGAAAAAACCAATTACGATTACCGATCCCAACATGACACGTTTTATGATGTCACTGGATGATGCGGTTGATTTGGTATTATATGCCTATGAGAATGGTAAACAGGGGGATCGGTTTGTACAAAAATCTCCTGCTGCAACCATCGAGACGATAGCCATTGCTCTAAAAGATATTTTTAAAACAGATAATGAGATTAAGATTATCGGTACACGCCATGGGGAAAAGGCTCATGAAACATTGTTAACCAGGGAAGAAAAAGCCATTGCTGAGGATTGTGGCAAATATTTCAGAGTACCGCCTGATACAAGGGACTTGAATTACAATAAATATTTCATCGAGGGCGAATCTGAAATAACCATTTCCGAAGATTATAATTCAGAAAATACGAAACGATTAAATGTTGAAAAAACAAAAGAGTTGCTATTAACACTGGATTATATTCAGCAGGAACTCAATAATTATAACTCATAGAAAAAAAATCTTCATTTTGTCACCTTGAAAAATCTTAAATTTAAATTTCTAACCTGAATAATACACCTGGTTGGATACACTGCATATAATCTGATAATTTAAGGCATTAATTTTTATCCAACTGGGTGAACCACGAAGCGCACGAAGATTAATAAAAACAATGAATTAAGAAAAAGTTTAAATAAAATTTCATAGTCGAGATTTTGTAATATAATTTTGTCTAACTTAAATAAAAATAACTTCGTGTACTTCGCGTCCTTCGTGGTTTATGAATAGATCAAGCTAATAAATTCCATGCAAAATAAACCGTGTTTAATTAATGGTGGAATTCATCTGGATGAGAGGGGAGAAATCACTTTTTTTAATGATTTTGACCTGACTGATATTAAACGTTTTTACGTAATATCAAATCACAATTCACCAGTCACAAATCACAACCAAGTCCGTGCCTGGCAAGGACACAAAATTGAGCATAAATATTTCTTTGTTGTAAAAGGTACTTATTTAGTTTGTGCAGTGGAAATTGATGACTGGCAAAATCCATCAAAAGATTTAAAACCAACTAAATTTATTCTGGATGAGAAGAATCCTGCAATATTAAGTATTCCCCCCGGTTATGCCAATGGCCTAAAAGCCCTGGAAAAACATTCAAAGTTAATCATTTATTCAAATTTAAACCTTGAAGAAAGTTCGAAGGACATTTACCGCTTTGAGTCTACCCTCTGGTACAATTGGCATGAAAGTATCCCGTCTGATACATGAGATAAAATATGACTAAACTAAAAGTAGGTATTACGGGACAATCTGGATTTATGGGTACCCATCTTTTTAATTTTTTGAGATTTAAAAAAGATGAATTCCAACTGATCCCATTTAAAGATGAATATTTTGAAAATCATGAGACATTAAGCACATTTGTAGCACAGTGCGACACAATTGTCCATCTGGCTGCCATGAACCGGCATGGTGATCCCCAGGTTATCTATGACACGAATATAAATTTGGTAAGATCATTACTGACAGCGGTTGAAAAAACAAAAACCAAACCACATATCATTTTCTCTTCCTCGACACAAGAGGAAAGAGAAAATATATATGGAAAATCAAAAAAGGAAGGACGTCAGATATTTGAAAATTGGGCAAAAGAGAATCATGCGCCATTTACAGGATTGGTTATACACAATGTATTTGGACCGTTTGGCGTCCCATTTTACAATTCAGTTATTTCAACTTTCTGTTATCAACTCATACATGATGAAGAACCTAAAATAGATATAGATGCCAATCTAAAATTGATATACATTAATGATTTAAATAATGTTTTCTATGATGTGATAATTAATAAACAAAATAAATCACCATTTTATGTTGCGCCTAGATTTGAAAGCAAGGTAAGTAATATTCTAAATAAATTAGAATATTTTAAGTCTGCATATTTAGCAGAAAATATCATACCTGAGATTAGAGATGATTTTGATATTGCTCTGTTTAATACCTTTAGGTCCTATATAAACAAAGAGTCCTATCCATTTAAATTGGAACTTCACTCAGATGACCGTGGCCATCTGTTCGAAATGATTAAGACTAATACAAAAGGACAGATCTTTTATTCGCAAACTAAACCGGGGATCACCCGAGGTAATCATTTTCATACCAGAAAAATAGAACGATTTTGTGTTGTTCAGGGCAAGGCTGTGATAAAATTACGTAAAATCGGCAGTACTGAGATTATTGAGTATCAGGTTAATGGAAGTGAACCAGCCATTATAGACATGCCTGTACATTATACGCACAATATCACAAACATTGGTAATGATATATTATCAACTTTATTCTGGACAAATGAATTTTTTAATCCTGATGATCCGGATACGTTTTTTGAGGAAGTTTAGCTGGTGACTTGTAACTGGTGATTTGTGATTGGTGACTTGTGACCTGTGATTAGTTAAAAAAAATAATTTGCATATGAGATGAAAACTCATAAAGATTTAGATGTCTGGAAAAGGAGTATAAAATTTGTAACTTCAATATATCAAATTACTAAATCATTTCCTAAAGAAGAGTTATATGGATTAACGAGTCAAATTAGAAGATCTGCTATTTCTGTTCCTTCAAATATCGCTGAAGGGGCGGCCAGAAACCATAAAAATGAATTCAAGCAATTTTTATATATTTCATTGTCATCTTGTTCTGAACTTAACACACAATTGACTATTGCTCATAATTTAAACTATATTGATAGCGTTGGCTGCAATGCATTATTGAACGAGCTTGATATTATATCAAAAATGCTTCAGGGTCTCATTAAATCAATAAAATAAACTAATTACAAATCACTAATAACCAGTAACAAGTCAAAGATTACTAGTCACTAATTACAAATCACTAGTCACTAATTATGAAAAAATCAAAAATTAAAGTAATGACCATAGTTGGGACGCGACCGGAAATTATTCGTCTGTCAAGGGTGATGGCATTATTAGATCAATATGTGAATCATATTTTAGTTCACACAGGTCAAAATTATGATTATGAGTTGAATGAAATATTTTTCCAGGACCTGGAAATCCGCAAACCGGAATATTTTCTAGAGGTTGACACGAGTACATTGGGTACAGTCATGGGTGAAACACTAATTAAAAGTGAAAAAATACTTAAAGAGGAAATGCCAGATGCCGTATTAATTTTGGGTGATACAAATAGCAGCATCGCCGGAATAATGGCTAAAAGATTAAAAATTCCGATTTATCATATGGAAGCAGGAAACCGTAGTTTTGACCAGAATGTCCCGGAGGAAATTAATCGCAGAATTATAGATCATACGGCCGATTTTAATCTGGTTTATACAGAACATGCCCGCAGGCATCTTCTCTCTGAAGGATTGCCGCACCGGAGGATTTATTTAACGGGTTCGCCGATGTATGAGATTTTGAAATACTATAAAGATAGAATCGATCAATCAGATATATTATCCCGGCTGGAACTGGAAAAAAATAATTATTTTCTGATCAGTACGCACCGTGAAGAAAATGTTGATTATGAAATAAATTTGATATCTATCCTCAAGATTTTGAACCATCTCGCCGAAGAGTATAAAATTCCTATTATTGTGTCTACCCATCCTAGAACGAAGAAACAGTTGGAGAATCTGCAGAATATTAAATTGGAAAAACTAATTAAATTTTTAAAACCTTTTGGCTTTTCAGATTATATTCATTTGCAGCAAAATGCAAAATGTGTTCTATCTGATAGTGGAACTATAAGCGAAGAATCAGCTATTTTATCATTTCCAGCCATATCAATCAGAAATTCAATGGAGCGCCCGGAAGCACAGGATGCCGGTACAATTTTTCTGACAGGATTTGACAAGGATACGGTGCTTGATGCTGTTAAGATCGTCATTTCTCAATTTGACAGGATGAAATATGAAAATATTCCCTTGGAGTATCGAATAGATAATACTTCCTGGAGAGTGCTTAAGCTTATAGTCGGCACTCATAAATTGTCTCACATCTGGGATGGTATCCAGGATTATCCCTCTCAATAACTTATCAAAAACTACCTATTAAACAACCAACATTGTCTGTTTTTTAAAATAAATGGATTACAAAGCACCTGTTAAAAAGCAACTGCTGGGATTGCCAATTTATGATATTACCATGATTAATCTGGTCAGATTTTTAGATCATAAAATCAAAATTAATGATAAATTAATCGTTTTTGGTATCAGTGCTGGCGCTTATGGTCGTTTAAAAAACAGGCGTGATTTAGCCAAAATATATCATCAAATGGATCTTCTAATTGCCGAAGGCCAGGGTATTCCCCTATTGGCAAGGATTTTTGGTGTAAGTATATCTGAACATATTGGGTTGGTCAACTTAACCTTCAAAATGCTGGAATTAGCTGATCAAAACCGTTATAAAGTTTTATTATTCGGGGCAACACAAGAAATAAATGATAAAGCCAGAGATATAATTAAGGTAAATTATCCTCATTTGATTCTGTGTGAGGGAATTAATGGATATTTTAAACAAGAGGATGAGGAAAAGATTGTAAAAAAAATTAATAGTGAAGCCCCTGATATTTTATTAATTGGAATAACCTATCCAATTAAAGAAAGATTCTCTGTAAAGTATAAGTCAAGCCTAAATACAAAAGTTATTATACCTTGTGGGGGTGTATTTGATGTAATTGCCGGTAGAGCAAAACGTCCACCGATCAAATTTAAATGGATTCCAATAACCTGGCTCTATAGGTATTTACAAGAACCAAAAAGACTTTTTAAGCCGATTATTGTAACCGTACTTTATAGTATCTTTTGGGTGTTTCCTATTTTATATTTTAAACATATATCACATATAGAAAGAAATCCTTCTATATTAAAGTTTCATAAGATTGATTATATAACGAAATGATGAACTCTAACCTCTTTGTATCATAATTTATTAAATTTAGCCCATTGGAAAAATTGAATTCTAAAGAATACAAAATATATTTCCTTTCAACAGGCCGTGTCGGCACAAAATTTCTATATAATCTATTTCAAGACCAATACCCGGAAATTAAATTAGGTCATCAATCGCATTGGTCACGTTTAATTAATATAATTGGAAATCTTCCTCTAAAAAAACATCATTTTTCTTTGATTTCTTTTTTATTCGCGTTCCTGCGCAAGCAAAAAATTCCCTCTTCAACAATTGATCCGTTACTAACGATGCCTTTATATATATATTTGAGTAATAATCTGGCATTAAAGAATACAAATATAATACATCTTGTCAGAGATCCTAGAGATTTTGTTACTTCATTTATAAATTGGAAAAATCAAAGTTACAAAAGATATTTTTTGCATCATATAGTGCCCTTTTGGCAACCAAATCCATTTTTTCACGACAATTGTTCGCTAATGCAATGGCTGAGAATGTCGAAGTTTGAACATTTTTGTTGGATCTGGAATTATAAAAATAATTTACTTATGAATATATTTGGTAACAATTTTTCCTATCACCGATTCAGAATGGAGGATTTGACGGATATAGATAATGGTAAAAAAGAATTAAAAAGATTATTCAATTTTCTTAATCTTCCCATTAAAAATGAGAATATTCAATATCAAGTAACTGAAAAGATCAATCGATCGACAATTCAAAAGTTTCCTAAATGGCAAAATTGGTCAAATGAACAGGCAAGAATTTTAAATATGCACTGTGGTTCATTAATGCAGAAATTTAATTACGGGAATGAAAAACTCTGGTTAGAAAAATTATCTTAAGTGTCTACCGCAATATCTATAAAAGATAAATATGTATGGATTTTACATTTGATACATTTAAAAGAATATTAAGTGTTTTTTTAAATAATAACTATAAGTTTCAAACCTTTGAGAATTACATTCAAAATCCAATAAATGACAATGTAGTCATCCTAAGGCATGATATAGACAAAATCCCAAAAAATGCGGCATTATTTGCTCTTATTGAGTATCAATTAAATATTAAGGGGAGTTTCTATTTTCGGATCGTTTCGAATAGTAATCAACCAGAGTATATAAACCAAATTCAAGAAATGGGACACGAAATCGGCTATCATTATGAAAATATGGATATGTCAAACGGCAATCCTGATACTGCAATTAAAGATTTTGAGTACAATCTGAACAAATTCCGAAAAATTTATCCGGTAAAAACTATATGTATGCATGGCAGCCCACTTTCCAAATACGATAACCGGGATTTATGGAAAAAATACGATTACCGTGATTATGGTATAATTGGAGAACCTTATTTTGATCTGGATTTTAATGAGGTGTTTTATTTAACTGATACCGGCAGAAGATGGGATGGTGAAGATGTAAGTGTGAGAGACAAAATCGTAAAGCGTGAGGCGGAGAGCGTAGGGCGTAATTTGAGGAGTGAAGAGCGAAGAGCGAAAAGCATGCTGCGATCTGATAAATGTGAAGGATTAAAATTTCGTAGTACAACTGATATTATTAGGGCAGTGGAAGAAGGGCTGTTTCCGGATAAAGTAATGATGACTTTTCATCCGCAAAGGTGGAATGATAAATGGTTTCCCTGGGTCAAAGAACTTTTGTGGCAGAATACTAAAAATGTTGTAAAAAAATATTTTTATGTTAAATAAAATTATATTTGAATTTAAGAAGCACTTTAAATTGTTTACTTAGAATTCTAATTATTATATTTATTTATTGAAGATGACAAAAGCCTGGTCAAAAAATGCTGGCAGATAAAATCGATGTTATCGCATTTATGGCCTGGTTTATAGAAAATTATCCGGAAAGTGCTAATATTTTGAAAGAAAACACCGATTATCAGTATAAATTTAGATAATTTCTACTTCTTTAAATTATTCATAGCGCGGCCATGGTTGTAATAAAAGACAAAAGACAAAAGAAATAATTAACCACCGAGTCCACCGAATATCACCGAAAAAAATAAATATTATATTAAAAAAATTCGGTGTGTTTCGGTGCTTTCGGTGGTTAATAATCTTTGCGATC
>SDBT01008065.1_pt1 | contig 17259 bp, 34 predicted proteins | sample 2277101 | NCBI WGS metagenome assembly SDBT01 (sample SAMN10404973, study PRJNA504765) | marine sediment metagenome | isolation source: marine sediment core GS10_PC15, 103 cmbsf | place: Arctic Ocean: Southern Knipovich Ridge | collected 2010
CGTAGTTGTTTAGAAGTCATTTGAACAGGTAATGTACTACGAACTATAGGAGGTAGTCCTTTAATAGGAGCACTAGGTTTGAAGATATGAGTCTTGACTCTATCGAAGAACGCCAATGTATTTTTAGGTCCGAGAATATCCATACCGAATTGTCCCCTATTTATATGTAGGAACTCTCCGACAAACTTCCAATAGGAAGAGAACTTCTTTCTATTAATGATGTGAAGTACTGGCCAATATTGTTGACGTCCCTTACTTACAGGGGTAGCAGAACCGAAGACTGCATAATCAGCTCTACGGCAGAGTTTCTCGATGGACTTATATTGTGGGGACCTATGATTCCTTAAGAACTTATGACACTCATCACCTAGAACTATATCTGGGGAGCGTTCCATAATAGTTGCATCGTACGCAAAAGTCTTGAACTTGATAATGAGTACCTTAATGTTAGGATCATTATAAAGAGCCTGTCTACCCTCTTTAGACATTTTACCTACAACAGCGGTATGAGGAAGTAACTCTGGTATGTGCTTAGCTATGTTCTTCTTCCAAGTATATAAGGCATTACCAGAGCAAAGAATGACGTAGGTTTCACAACCTAGTTTGTAAGCACCACGGAGCATAATATATGTTTTCCCTGTACCTGTAGGTAAGGGAATCAGGACACGTTTATTATTGACTATGAACTCTACTGCCTCGTCTTGAAATTCTCTAGGCTGAAAGTCCTCAGGGATTATGAATTCCATCTTCTCATATACTTCACAGCATAAGCATTGGATGTTTCAGGATGACGTATCTTCCAAGTAAGCACTCGTGTTGTACCTCGATTACCTTCTATAGTGTCGCATATCTCTTGATTTGATGCTCCCTTCTTAAGCATGACATATATCTTATGTGATTTAGTACCCTTACGAGGTATACGCCAGCCTTTTCTATCACGAGGTGAATGGATACTCATTACCAAATCTCCAGTACTATTGCAACCAAAAGCCAAAAGACTCCAACGATAGCTACAAGCCAACGAAAGCCATCCCAACTATGTTCATGCGGGAGTTTCACACTCATAGCTCGAGTTCGATCTTTTTTGCTTCTTGCTCAATGTACCCAATATTCCATTTAACATAGCCGATCCAACCTTTGCGAACTATAGAAGAGAATATATCTGAAGCCCATCCACATCCGCCATCATGTAGCTGGTCCATATTATAGTATCCGCTGTCTCCATCTTTGACTTTATTAATACCGTCTGCACTCATGATTAATGAGAATTGTAAACGTTTACCCTTCTGAAGTACTTCGAGTGTTCGTTTCCACTTAGCAAGGTCTTTTACTAACTCTTGTGCTCGTTCAAGATCTCTTGGCTTCATCGAAATTCGCTCCTAAAGTCATAAGGTGGTCGATGTATTCTTTTGCTTTATCGTAACCGTAGGCGTGAATAGATCTGTCCCCTTGAGTCACATCTTCGTTTGGGAAAACACCTCTTGCAGTGAAAGGAACTTGTGTTGAACTCCAGTCTATGTTAATAACACGCTTACGCCATCCAATTACAAATTTACCTATCTTCGTAGTAACAATAAACCAAGGGAGATGCTTACAACAGTATTGATTGCAGTAACCATTAGGAGTGTCTTCTACATAGATTGGCTCTGGAAAGAGCGCAATAAGTTTAGCCCTTTCCTCTTTAGCATGTTCTTGAGATTTAGGATCGAGTGCAATACTACGTTCCTGTACAGTCTCCATTATCTCACGTCCGAGTGCAGAGAGGTTCTGACTATCTGTATCGTCTAGCTCACGATCACTCATAGCAATTTCAATCTTAACACCTACACCTTGTGCTCCAAATGCTTCGGAGAAATAGGCTTCTTTATAGACTAAACTGTTGCTCATTTGTCTAAACTCCTATACTTCATAGGGTTCCAACCTAATGCACGTAAAAATAGATACTGACATCCTCTAGGCTGCTTTTTAATTACCCATAATGGTGCACAGTACATCTCAGCATAGATAAGCTTTTTGTACCTTTTACGTATCCATCGGGTCACGAAATCCAAGAAAGACGGGAAAGCGTGGTAAGTCATATCCACCAACCTTTACATATTTGTACTTGACTGTCTGTGCTAAGTATTCCTTGCGATTGTTCCAGATCTTTTTGCGCAGTGCAAAATCGAAACCAGTACCTATATGAAATACTAGCCCATCAGATAGATTCTTTACTTGTAAGGACCCTAGAGTATCCATAGGTACTTTACCAGCTTTATGGCTAGAGTGTTTCGTATGTCCTAGGTTATCTAGCTCTGCGGGGTTAGCGTTGTGCATCAACTCTTCAAAGCCTACTATAACTGCTTCTGCGTCCAGGAATCTTTTGAGTTTGAGAAGAGCACCCTCGCGCGTTGTAGAACGGCCGCTCTTATACTTCTGCGTAAGCCCTCTAATGATTATGCCTTCGTATCCTATTACAACATGGTCTTCTTCGAAGATCTGCAAACTTTCCATATCACTTATTAGGACAGTCTTGACTAAATTCATCTTCGGCGTAACAGCCGACATTACATCCATCTTCTGTAATTCATTCCACCAGCTCTTCACTATATGATGCCGATCAACAAATGGTAAGTCAGCATGTAACCAACTATCGAAGACATGATAAACAAAGTCGGGTGTTCCTGCTTCAGACATACAACCACTTGCTGTGGTACGATACACATTCTTATGCGTAACGGGACCAACAATGATTTCGCCATCTAGTCCGTTTAGAGCCGTAGCATATTCTCTGAAGAACTCTTGAATGTGTCTATTAGGTAAGACTTTTAAGGTCCTAGTAATAGGCTGTCCAAGAGTAGCCAGAATACGAATACCATCGAGTTTGGGCTGAGCGTACATAGGAAACTCAGCCTTATCCTCGACGAACTTACCAGCCAACATAGGCTTAGTATTCATAGAACGTATTCTTCAGGAGTGTAAACTTTAACCGGTTTATCGTCAAGTTCCAGAATTCTTGTGACCTCAACAACAAATACAGGACCACTACAGTTTTGTTCCTTTCGCTTACGAACAATACCTTTACCGTGTTCGATAGCTTCATCTTCAGTGTCGAAGAAGTTCCGATATCCGTCTCCATGATAACACCTACCTGGAGATTGTGCAATTATACAGAATCTTGAACCTGTGTGGGGTCCTGCTTTATTATTAGGCATGGCTGCATTCCTTTCTATAAGTTCAAATTCAATAGTACCGTCTTCAAGTTTAACAACGCGAGCTGTATAGTTACCTTCTTGTGCTAAATCCCACCCAACGAATACGGGCTCATAAGTACCTTCTGATGTATGATACCTAAGGTTCTTGATAGGTCTATCGTGGTTAGCCCAATATCGATCGACTAATTCTTCACAAGGTGTGCAGTATTTGTTACCTTTACGAGGAATATTATTACAACACATGCTTGCGCATTTAGGCATAGCTGCGGTTTCGGCTTGACGCTGTTCTTTAGTCTTACGAAAAGTGCTACAATGATAGCACTGATTATTGTCATTATGATTAGTTGTGTGGCAATTATGACAACACCAAGATTGCGTCCAGTGTATCTTTTTTACTCTACTCCATTTACCAGGCAAAGGTTGTATATATCTAGTATATTCACCACACTTACAAATACCGACGGTTGTCTTTTTTCTTCGTCTAGTACATCCTGGGCAGCGTGTCCATTGATCAAAAGTCATTTCTTAGCCTCTCTGGCAGCCTTTGCTGCTCTAGTATTTGCTGCTTGCTCTTTCGATGTCGCCCATCTTACGTTTCCTGGTTCATAATTTCCATCAACTTCAATACGGTCAACGCTATGCTTCGGTGAAGGTCGCGGACCAATATGTGCGAGGAATAAATCAAATCCTGTTTCTGAACTACGCCAACTTTCATGTATAGTAATACCTCTTCCGCCATAATGTCTGAAGGCTACATGTTGAGGAAAGTAACAACGTTGACGCATCATACACCAAATGCGGTATACATCATTGTGTAGTGTCTTGTTAGTCTTCTCGACTTGGCAACCACAATGAGTTTTGGGATTCGGTTTACGTACCAAATACATCTCTGGCACTGTTAATCGAACACCACAGACACATTCTACTCGCCATTTCTTACGAAGTACAGGCGAAATTTTCTTTCCGCCTCTGACCCTTTGGATTAAAGTTAGTTTTCCTGCTTTAAATCCTGGATACAATTCAGATCGTTCTGGCATCACTTCCTAAGAAAAGTGCTCCGAGTAGTAAGCAATGGGGCATCCATGAACTACCCGGAGCAAGTTAGAGACTAAAATGCCCTTAACCCTGGGCTAGGGAACTCAACTATCGAGAAGGTCTTCGTAAGCGTGCTGCAACGCTCTCTTAGAATCAGAAAGCTCACGACCACTAGTTTGATGTGAAGTCGTAATTAGTGCTAAAGCAACAGCGTTTTCAGCATGATCGACTTTAGCATTAAGAACACGTCTCTGACACTCACCCAAATCTGGAGGTGGAGGCGGAGCTGTATCGATAGGCTCGTCAACGTTTTCGATCCTTTCGACTGCGTCTGCTTCACTTTGATCCCCCATAGCCTTAAGCTTTCTAGCTTCAGCCGCTTTAGCTTCGGCTTTCAACCGCTTACGAGTATTACGTTTGCGTGATGCGGCTGCTTTCTCGCCTCTTGCTTTCAATTGCTTTTTAGTCATCGGCATATTCGTACTCCCTGTTAGTAGTCCCATGATGTTATAATTAATTATATAACGTTTTCATATGTCATTCAAGAGGGCAAATAATTATTTTTTGCCTACGTTGAAGAGCATGTAATATAAACCATGACGGATCGCATCACGTGCATGAACCTTACCTTTTACATAGAAGTCCCAGTCTTTAAGTTTCTCGTTAGTACAGAAACCTTTGGCGTGTTGAGCCATCTGTTTCCGGAATGGGATCTTTTGTTGATGGCAAAGAGTTTCGATAGTACCTATTAGTCTAGGAGTATGAAGTTGTGACCAGCTATGGTCTTTTGTCTTCCAAGAATAGACACGATAATCTTCCAAGACTATAAAGTCAGGACCGGTATTAGCAATAATGGCTGTAAGCTTGTCAATTCCTTGTTTAAAAGGATTACAAGTAAGCTCACCGTACTTTAACATCTTAGGAATGTCGGTCAATACGTCGACTTCAAAGACAGCATAGCCGGTAGTCTCACCAGGATCCAAAGCTAATAGTGTACCTTTAAATTGTCTATGTTTAGGTACTGCTGAGAAGTAGAAGTCAGTGAAATCCATGTCGTCTCCTAAAAAGAAAGCGACCCCGTTTATAGGGATCGCCTTCTCTGTCTGTCTGTCTATCTATCTGTATGCCGGCTATTAAGTTGCTTTCTTGTCGTCAGCTGATGCTTCAGCTTTCTTCGGATGTCCGCCACGGAGCTTCGGATACTGTTCCTTCGTGAGGCTCTTGGTCGTCTGGAAGACGATCTGGTAGCGGAAGTCTGGATCTCCACCCTTTTCCTTCGGGATCGAGCGGATTTCCTGAGTAATCTCTGCGCGGGACTTACCTTGCTCTGCACGGAGCAGGATGAAGTCCTTACGCTTTGTTTCCTTACCATTGTCGGGATTGACAATCATACGAAAGCGGCTGTCAGCTTTCTTCTCGGCTTCGGCTGCGGCTGCATCACTCTTCTTGTCATCTTTGGCCATTGTATTCTCCTAGGTTTGGTTTAAATTTGCATATTCGCACATCCGCGAATCTCATCATGCAAGAAGATTATAAAACACAAGCTTGTGTGCAATCAAGTGGTTTCTAATGGTAGCACACAATTTATTGTGACCTAATAATATTACTGAACTATGACTTCTTTTTCGAGACACATATTGTTGTTTCGCCATTAAGACTTGTCCATTCAGTGTCATAATTAATATAGAGGGTATTGCATTCCAATTCACCGCTTGATCGAATCTTACCCATAATGATAAGGTGTTTTCCCCAGAATGTGCGCACAATAGCATCGCGTGGAAGCCAACCAAAACGCCTGAATGGTGCTGTAACCCAAATCGTAAACCTTATAGAGAAGCATGGACCACGCGAAGGCTCCCATTTAGAAAAGTCAAACATTATATTTCATCCATGTCACGTATATGCTTCATGCGACATTTTCTAGAGCATTGTAGTTCCTGACAGATACCACACTCATGTCGAATAACCTTAAGCTTGTTGCCACATACGTAACAATGCGTTTGGCGCGAAGCAATCTCTTTACCAATCTCAGTTATCGTCTGCATTAGTTTGCTCTGTATACGATTCGATTGTTTGAAGTACCACATTGACGGATTCCAGTTATAGTTGCGATCATCTGTTTGTTGGCTTGTATATAGCGACCTAAACTACGACTGTTAGTTAGTTGTACGCAATTCATATACTCTTCATTGTCTATAGCCCAGTTGGCTATCTCTGATGCTGGGAAAGGTTTATGTCCTTTAAACTTACGCATCTCTTCACCGAACGCTTTTAAGCCCTCCATAGCCCAATCAGATTCACTAACTGCTCTGGCTGTTGCAGTATTCAAGTGTGGTGAGATCCAATCAGTCTTCCATCCAAGAACTTCAGCCATTAACATAAAGCCTTGTTCAAGATTAATTAGTCGATGACTAGCTCTAAAGGAAGGATCCCACTTATCCTTAGCAAGCACCATAAATTTGTGCAAAACTGTAAGATGATGTGCTAGCCAAGATACACGTCCACCGAACTTGTCAAGCATACTAACTGCCCAAGACATATTATATCTTACGTCCTGATCGCCTTTGTCTAGTGTTATGACTAAGCTACGTTGAAGAAGGTCAGCGTTATGGAAGGGTTGTTGTACTGCAGTAATTGCGAAGATAGACTGCACAGGTATTCTAATTAGATCTGCTTCGGTATAGTACTTACGCATTTCGATGTGTGGGTTAGGTTCTGTTACTATACGACACATTTCATCACTCAGACGCTGACGTAGTATTTTGTCGGCATATTGGACATTATCGGTGACATGAAGACCACCCGTGGCCGCTACTGACGCGTGCCAATCTTTAATGTCCTGTGGCGCATTACGTAAGTTAGGCGTACCTAATAGGATACGAAGTCGTAGTTCATATAGAGAGGACTTACCACTACCTGCCTCGCCAATAATCATTTCGACCGGTAATTGTGTACCATGCCATCTACTCAACCATGGTGACATATAGAAGAGCAAGGCAATAAGTTCTGCTTGGTGACCAGTATGTTTAAGTCTGACATCTTTTAATACTTCAGTCCACCAAGATTCTACAGGTTTGTGTGACTGCTTTTCTATTTCCTTCATCAGTACATCAGAAGTGATAGGGTCAACCTTGTCACTTTCAAATAGGATCTGCTGCGCTCCGTTGTCTCTAATTTCAAACGGTTCCTTAAGGTTGTCTGTAACAGCTACATATTGTCCGTCATTGATTTGATAGCATATTTCCTTGTCACGAGCAAAGAGAACCTTCTTTGGATTGACAATATCGATTGGTTCTTCACTAGTGAACTGTGTTGCAAGCCAAGACAGCATCCGTATATCGGAGTGTGCTACTCCAAATTCCTGGTATAGGTACCGAGAAAATTCACTGTCAATCAATGCGTCCGTGTGGGTCTTCTTCAGACTTGCTTTCATTAGATGCCTAGTATCGGTATTGAAGTAGTACAGAGAGTCGTCAGAAGATGACCTTAACCTACGACCTCTAGCGTCTAGTTCACAGAGCACAGCGAGAGCTGTTTGCATAGCTTCCTTGCGAGACAGTTTAGTCTTTTGCAGTTTCTTATTGATAAAGTCTCGAACATTAGGGTGCCTTGGGAATCTACCAGAGCTGTTAAGGGTGTCGTCAATAAGTTCTTGGACTTTTTCACGTGGCTCCTGCATTATGAAATCATCTAGTCCAGTCTTATCTTCACCGTTCATCTGTGGTAAGACCATCTGTTTTATATGGTTCGTTGGCACACCACGGAAGCGCATCTCGAATGCCAAGGTAGCAGCGGCGCGCTGGACCTCCATTTTCATGCCACCTTTATCGCTGTCGTAACAGACAATCGTACTCAAATTCCTTGACACAACTAAGTCCAATAGCTCCTGGAAACCATGTGCAAGGGTGGTTTCTAGCTCTTGTAATTGGTCAGAGTCTGGACCAAACTTAAGGCTGATCCTTTCAGATTTGCCTTTAACGTGTGCAAGTTTAACATCCTCTGGTAGTATAAGAGTGCGACTACGCCAAGAATCGACACCGCCAAACCCAACTGTAGGAAAGCCAACCTTAGTTGCACTAGCAGCTTTCTTTTCGCCCTCAGTTAATATGATGTAACCTTTACGTTCAGCGAGGATTCTAACGTCCTTAGGAAAGTAGACGTAGTTACCAGTACTCTTTACTTGTTTGTATTTGGGATTGTAATCAAAGACTCGAACTCTATAGAAAGCGACGCTTTCATTATCTAGGGTTCTGTAGGGGATAACATAGCCATCTACACTACTAGGTAGACCAGTAGCAGAGCGTTCAGGATTTTCTAGAGGTCTGGCACCTAAGTCATCAAGAGTCAAGCCTGACTCTTCCAAATCCTGAACCATCCGCTCAATAGACATTGGCAGCCTAACTTACAAACGTTTATTATGAAGTGGTTTTTTCTAGCGACAGTACTCGATGGATTCTAGGTCGGTTTAGGTTTGAGGTTTCAGTTTCATCTTTAATAGTACCGTCATTTATAAGATCTGTAAGGATAGGCCTCCAGATTGTGGGAGGCAAAGAAGTGCCAAGACCAATCTGCAACATGGATGGACTCAAACGAGGATATACTGTCAATAGATTGACAATGCGATCTCTGATGTCTTTGTCCGGATCTGCTGCTACAGCTTCATTAGGCATAGTAGTCTCCCAAGGTATGTTGTATTATATAGTATAGTATAATAGACGTCAAGATATTCCTGTTTCAGGTAATTTCTGACAATGCTTTAGCAAGAGCAGAGCAAGCGCGTATTCTACGTCTTAATTCACTAAGTTCCTCTTCTTGCTTGTGTTCAGTCTGACGACGTATATTTAATGCAGCAGTATGTTGTTTATTTAAACTATCCAATTCACCCGCATAATTATCTCTAGCCCAAGCATGTCCATGAGCTTTACCGTCTTCATATGCTTTTTCAAGTATTAGTCTAAGCTGTTGGTGAGTTCTAGGTAGTGTTTGTTTTGCCATCTTGTGATTCCTTTATAGCCATTCCAATATAAGCAACGTTTAAAGTCTGAGCAAGCAATCCTAAAGATAATATCATAGGCTTAGCTGGATTTCCGTCACTTAAGTCCTTACCAATCTTTGCCATTTCATCAGCTGCTGTCTTCCAAACTGCTGCATGTTCGACTGCTTTCATTTCTGAGCGTCCTTTTTGTCTATCTTCTTCTGAAGATCCTTTTCAGCACTACGCTTACCACGTTTGAACCAAGACGATAGATGCCAACCTACTCTACCAGCAGACTTAGGTTTGCGACCGAAGTAATGAAAAGCCACACGTGTTAGTCTAGGCCATGTATTACCTGTAGGTTTTCGACCATGCATAGCATTACGACGAGGAGCTCGATAGGAGTCGGCGAAGCGTTTTGTTTTAAGTTTAGACTTGGGCACTTTATGTTCCTACAGCACGTTGAGCAGCAGTACGTTCAATACCAAAGAGCTTATAGCCCTTTTCACGAGCGTCCTCTATAGAGTCAGCTTCTAAAGGTCTCCAAGCTTTACCCCAACCAAGTCTAAGTCCACCTTGCTTTTTAAAGAACTCACCCTCTTTCACAAAGACAGAGGCACCATTATAGTGAACATAGAATTTCATTACGCAATCTCCTCGAAGACGTGCCAGACGAACATCGTGTCAAAGAAGGTACCTATATACTTACCTTCTTCTTGTGTAGGACAATCGTGTCCTGTACCAACAATGGCGAGCTTTCTTGATATCGTAGGTTTGGTTGTATCAACTCTAACCCACATTTAAAGCAATCCATGCTGCATACTGATATGGAGTATTTCGGAGCCTTCAGGAAGCTGATATTCAGAAGCGTGAGGGCCATTCATTAATGGATACTTATAGACTTGTGCCGACATTGTGTTCTCCTATAGTTTGTTTACCTTGATCATGACGTATTCAACCTCTTTAGAATGTGCAGTAAGCCACTCTTCGTCCATGTCCATACGAATAAGGTCGTTATCAAGACGTACCTGACAGACTTGATTAAAGACCATCTCAAATACGTCGCCCTCATACTCTTCAACGTCGTCCTCTTTAAGAGACTTAGCACGTTCTTTAAGGATGCCTTCATATTTCTGTAAGCCTTTGATTTGAGCGCGGATGTCTCCTAGCTCATCGCATATAAACGGCATGGTTACATTCCGAAGATCCGGAATCCGAAACTTTTCTCTCTTAGCCATTGTATTCTCCTCGTCAACTGTGTTTGGTTGTGCCTCTTCGAGGCTTATTGTATTGAGTCTGTGCTCCATAATATTTGGAAGGTGGTATTGGTATCTCTTCGTTTTCTATCTGTATGGTTCCTGAAGGGAAGAGTATAATGATCTTCTTATTCTGTTTACGCGCATAGCGTATCGTAGCCCACGTGCCAGATCTTACCTCTTCTTTCATTGTACTTGGAGTAGCCACAAGCATGTCGGTTTCATCTACAATGTCGTGATTACGTTCAATGTAACCTTTAGTAGGACGTACTTCACCTTTACTATTAGTCACGCAGAAAGCACGCTTTGCAGATTTATTGGGAGGATGTATGACTATTCTCAAACCTCGGCATGATGCAATAAAATTAGCCTGCTCATCAGCACCTTTACAGTCACCATGATGGAACTCAATACCACCTCTAATGTACTCTTGAGCATTAGTACGTTGTTTGAGAGTCATACCCTTTTGAGTACCTGTGAAGCCTACTTTCATCGTTTAGCCCCCGGTAGATATCTTTTGACGTTCTCTTCTGTAACGCCTGGGATTAAATCTTTTGCACAATCTAAACATACTCTGTACATAACACGTGATGAGTTAGGATCACGCCAACCTCTACGTAAGATGACATCAATGAAATACTCTGCCTTGTTATGTGAGCAGCCCCATTCAGAGTCAATGTAAGATTCGTTGGGTCCACGTTTAAGATCCTGATTGATTACATTACGAACATGCTGATATCTAATGTCTAGGTGCTTGGAGATTGTTAAGACGTCATAACCCTTACCATGTAGGTACCTAATAGCGCCGCTCTTAGTATTGAAATTGGACTTGATCCAATCGGGACTCGGTATCTGTAAGTCTTCACTCATAAGGTTAGTAAGGCACTCGCAATAGTCTTAAGGGTTGATTTATTGCAAACAGTGTTATTACGATACCGAATATGCCTAAAGATATACCTGCATGACCCATTATGTTCTCCCAATGTTGTAAAGATTATACAACATTAATTAAATGGTAACTAGAGGGCAAATAATAGTCGGTCGAAATTTTCAGAGGCTGAGCGCTTCAGGGTTGACTAGCTTGTAATAACCGTCAATCCATTTAAAGCCTAAAGCTTCAGGACACTGACTTCTATTAACAAGGACAGAGAATAATCTATCTGATAAGAAAGGATCACTTGTCTTTCCTTTCAGATATGTCTTAAGTTGTTGCACACATATATTGGCATGGTGAATTCTGAACTCAGCAGAACGTCTAGACCAACGATCAACATTAACGACTAACGCCTTATCAGTCTCCATTGCCATTCTAACAGTCTTTTTAGGCATTAATCGTCCTCAGCGTTGCGATTCATGACTTCTTGATAGGCTTCATTGTCATTAGCTCTAAGGTATTGTAGAAGAGCAAGGGCACTTATTACCATACCTTCAGATAATGCACGCTTTGTATTGTAGCCTTCAGTTGCTGCAGAGATCTTCTTACCGTTCCAATTTGATCGAACTCTCCAACGACTCTTCTTCTTTGAGTCATCATAGACTACAACTGAAGCCCTTTTTCTTTTCGGTACTGGCATTTTATACTCCCATTTGCTTAATCATATTAATACATGTGCTAGTTACAGTGCATTGAGATGCTAATAGAACGCACAGTATTACTACCCAGAATGCACGCTCAACTATCATTACGTTCCTTAAGCTTCTTAGCTTCCTCAATCATAGTCATGAGTTTGACTTCATACGTACTGATGTCATTCATGTGCTGGAATAGTATTTCCTTAAGCCACTTAACTTCTGAACGTGTAGCCCATAGAGATGCTATTAAGCCTGCAATAGCAACGCACAGTGAGAGCTCGATGATTCTGTCCATATCCATTTAGTCGCCCTCATTTGCTGGAACGGGTGTAGGTTTCGCTGGAGGGGTCGGAGTATTCTCTTTAGCAAACTCTGCAAGTTCCGTTGCCCACATTTGATCGCACAGGTGTATGAAGTCCTGATAACTAGGTTCTGCCTTCTCTACCTTTATCTTGGCAGTCAGAAGACTTTTGATGGCTATCTTCATCATCAACCCAGACATTGTCTGAATAGCTTCAGATTGAGTCAGACCATAAGCTTCAAGTAGTCTTGACTTACTAGGCAATAGTTTAGCAAGGTCTTGTGCTAAAGAATTGACTACTTCAATCTGTGCCTTATCTAACATTAAGGCTTTATCAGGATCTGGTCCGATTCGCTTAATTGGCATTTAGTCCTCCACGAGAGCAGTTACACGCAATAGATGGTCTCTAAGATACGTATACTTTTGCTGATCACTGTATTCTTTGACTCTAAACCATTCTTTAATTAAGAAGAGTCCAGAATCTTCTGTCTCATCACGAGGTATCTGGATCATCCCATCAGCTCTATATGAATACATATCACGTAGGTCGATGTCAATATATTGAAGTTCGATACCACTAAAATCAAATCCAGCCTTCTCAATGAACTCGAACGTAGCTACCATTTTACTCTGCTCTTCATTGGTAAGCTCATACGCTTTGTAGATTGGTACTGAACCAATCTTAGCTTTGGCTTCTACGGCAGCTGAGAGATTAAGGTGCTTAGAATAACTAGAAGCACCACTACTACCTAATTCTTGATCCTGTTCTACCTGTGCACACACAGCTAGAAACTCCGGACTGAGCTCATGTGTTGAATTGAACTCTAATTTACCTTCGAAAGTATCTAGCTCAGCTGTGAGAACTTTCAAAAGCATGTCCTTACGATGTGACCTCGCGATGGATTCAGTAATATCAGCAGTTGCGTAGAAACCATACTTGATAGTACGATCTTCTGTCAATTCCATCTTACGCTTGATATTGTACGTACATACGGAAGCATGATTAAGTGTGAATGCACGAATACCACGATAATATATGTACTTACTTGGTCCATCATAAATTTCAATGTCAGGATCCTGATGTATTAAACCAAGACCGACCTTATCTAAGATAGCCTTTTCACGTTCTGCAACTAACGCGAAGTCATCACCTGTGATAGTAATGAAAGTTCCTGATAGATCGTACACTTTGGCGTTACCGCTTAGTATCGATCCGCCTTCATCAACTGTGTTACTGTACAGTTCACGATAGGCCATCCAGAGCTCCCAATCTCTTCCGAGTTGAGTTGTGAATGGTAACTCGACAGATTCTTCCTTGCTCTCTAAGACGACAGTCTCTAAAGGCTGTCCCCTAAACAAAGATTCCTCAACGTCAAAGGTATACGACTTGCCACTGATCGATATCTCGACAGTTAGCTGATTGCGGAGCAACACCGCGATTGCGTACTTGAGTCCAGTACCAAAGTGGCCAATTGGACTCTTACATTCCTTGACTGACACCCCGAATAGTGTTAGGGCTCTAAGATCAAGCTCAGTTGGTGTATGGAAAGTTGTTGTTTTCATTTGTCCTAGTCTCCTGATTAACTACAAACAATTATATAATAAATCCTTCGTAGTCAGCAAGAGTCTTTATTTTTTAAGTTCCCAATAACCTGCTTCATTCTTGAATATCATTCCAGACCTTTTGAACTTTGAGATAGCAGAACTTGCAGAACCTTTAGCGAATCCTAGTTTTATTGTCTCTTGTTTAAGTTCCTGATATGTATGAGGACGAACTTTGAGAAGCTCTATGATCACTCTACCTAAAGGTAGGTCTTTCAAATTAGGTATAACAACTTTATGTGCTGAAATATCACCAACGGTAATAGTAGAGGTGCCTTCAAGAGTAACAACTGTTCTATTGTCTAAGACTTGTATAGTAATCAATTCAGCTTGGAATCTAACTTCAGTCATATCACTTAGCCTCCTGTGGACCTCTCATTTGATTCTGGTATTTACCCTCGTACTTAGCTGAAGGGTTCAATATTTCATGAAAGACGATCTGTGCGATTGGATCCTGATAGCCAATCTTGACGTAGTCTTCGCTATGATTAGTCAACTCTAATGTCAGATGCCCATTCCAGCCTGGTTCAATTACAGTATTCTGAACGGCAATACCTCTACGAGCCCAAGTAGATTTGTCATGTACAATACCTGATACATCATCTGGCATTATAAATGCTTCCCACGTCGATGCTAGAATGAATTCACCGGGACGCATATTGTAATATGGAATCTCTCCATGAGCATCAAATTCGATACGCACATCATATCCTGCTGGTCCTAAACCAAAGGTCATATGATACTTTGTAACTGTCCTCTTATGAAAAGGACGAATTATGTTACGTGCTTTGATCTCAGAGCCGCTGAGTATCACAGTTCAACTCCTAGTTCCTTTAGTCGAGTTTCCACCTTACCGATTTCACGTATTATCCAACCTTGTAGTGCTTGAGTAAGGTGCTCTCTAAGTAGGTCTGGATAACCCATATTAGTGATTGTGCCAGTACCTGATGTTATATAACTTAATTCAATGTCATCAACACCACCTGCACGCTCACCACGATTAAGTGTGATACCTACCACATTGTAGTCTTTAAGAGCCTTATCTATCTCTTTAAGATCCTTTAAATGTGCGAGAAGTTTAGCAGATTCTCTTATACTGTTAGGTTTCATTGCCGATAGCCTTCAAGGATGCGCTTGTCAGTCATCTGGGTGCTCTCCAAGAATGTGATTGTGAATCTTAACACATTGTAGTGGTCTTGTAACAGACTCTATCGTCCGGCCTGATTTCATAAGCAGTAATAGACCTGCAGCTTCGAGGTAGTTACTTACAATGTAGCCGTCTTCATTCCTGAATTCAGATTGGAATGCTAACGACTGTGATGTCCTATTATCCTTGACGAATATTATAGGTATGCAACGTTTACGACAAAGCTCGTGAGGTATTCCCCAACACATAGGACTAATCATTACATCTACGTCTGTGATCTTTACGTCTGCATACAGCGAAGCTGATACTGGAACGGGAGCTCTCTGTAGACCTTTAAGAACACATCCAAGATGTGCAGCACATAGCATTTCAGGTGCAAAACGAGGATCGGAAACGCCGTAGTCATTAGAAGATGGTTCTACTGGAGCGTGGGCATTAGGTCTCTTCAGAGCCTTATACAATATCTTAGATAATATGGCTTCTACACCACCCCAAGGATTAATACCTCCATGAGTTAAGTAATGCTCTTCTACGCCAATTTCTAATTGAATGGAAGTATGTACAGCAAGTGCATCGAACTCATATGCACTAACAGTCTTGACTAACTGGTCAATGTTGTCTATGCTGCCTCCAGCTTTATGACTATCAGGATCGATAAACCCATGCATAATTAGAGGTATAGGTAATTCTACAATCTCCGCAGATAAGCCAAGAATTGAACGCATAGCATTCACACAATTGATAGTGTCTCTACCTGCTACGTTGCAAGCTACTAGTACATGGTTGCTGTTGACTTCTTTTAGCCCTATATTACCTGCTAAGAAGTCATTTAGCATACCGCCTTCGACATACAGTGCATTAGATGGGTGTTCAGTAAGATCCGATGCATTGAGTACGTTAGGATGTACTATGAGTTTGTCACATGCTGAAGCTAATAGGTGTGCTGCACTTGTTGCGTCACCTGAGTGTCCGCCAATCTCTGCGTTGATACCTGTAGGGACTATCATTACTGCAATCACGTTCAAAGTCTCCCCTTATCCAAACCTGTTTGGAGGTTCATGGGTCACTATCACAACAAGGCAAGCAAACAAAACAATGCCGACGAAAATGCCTATAAATATCTCGACCACAATCGGCTCCTTTACCAATCTTCAGCAGCAATCTTATGCTTCGTTGGAATCCAATCTGGCTCCCACCCTACAAGAATGATCCCGCTTTCGTGAAAGCTACAATTTGAACAGTCAAGCGACGGTGTAACTTGTCCGCTATCCATAATATGATGATCGCTAAGTGTCGCTTTAGTCTGACAACCTGGGCAGCACACACGCGCTGTTAATTTGCCGTCCGATATAACCGGTTCCCACGTCGCAATATCCATCTTATGCATTAACGTGTTGTCGAGTTTGTTCCGACGAAGTTCCACGTCAAGACCTTTCAAATGAATGATGACCACACCAGCCCGCACCGAAGTACTTGGTAGTGAAATCAACGGCCTTCCCTACGTCGAATTCACGACATGAGAATATATTGACATAGACGCGGTGGAGATCATCTAAGGTATGGATTGTTATGTTACTGGTCTGAATAAACTGGACAGCACTTATACCTTTAAGATGAGGAGGTTGCTTTTCTTTAAGACGAGCACTGTATTCCCAGAAATGTAGTGCTTCACGTTCCATATCAATATGTTTACATAGTTCCACAAAGAAGGTAGTGAGACTCTGTCTATTAAATAGGGTGTGATCACATTCATGGAGGTCCATTACGAGCTCCATGCCATAAGCTGCCTGAGGCTGCATGGGTATCACACGTCTAGTGGCTACATCTAATGCTGATCGTGCCATTTATAAACATTTCCTTCTTAAATCTGGGTCTTCATCTGGTAGTAATGCACCACAATCTAAACAGGTAGCATAACCATGACCAATGTATTTTGTACGCTCATGATTACAACGTCGAATACGTTCTTTAAGCTCAGCACGTGCTATAAGTGTTAGCTCGTCGGGCTCTGTAGTTCCCATTTCTTTTCCTTCTTATTCCAATTGAGAGTTCCTTTAACAGGACATATATTAGCTAGGCGAGCTTTCTCTTTAGCTTCAGGAGAAGTGAATCTCGGTTCTTTATTAAGTTCGACATCAATGAGCTCACCATCAGCCATTGCAATCTCTACAGGATCT
>SDBT01008066.1_pt1 | contig 17258 bp, 15 predicted proteins | sample 2277101 | NCBI WGS metagenome assembly SDBT01 (sample SAMN10404973, study PRJNA504765) | marine sediment metagenome | isolation source: marine sediment core GS10_PC15, 103 cmbsf | place: Arctic Ocean: Southern Knipovich Ridge | collected 2010
ATTTCGCGAATTGCAGGACTTCGCCCGTTTGGGAACAGAACTCGATTCTGCTGCACAAGCACAGTTAGAGCGGGGTAAGCGAATGGTTGAGATTCTTAAGCAGAAGCAGTTTTCGCCGCTTGGGTCGGCTCAGCAGGTGATAAGTATACTGGCCGGTTCTTCAGGACTGATAGATGATGTTGGAGCGTCGGATGTGGGTCAGTTCATCGAGGAGATGTTAGACTGGCTCAGACTTGAAGCGAATGAGTACATTGAGCAAATCGACGCGACCGGCAAGCTGAGTGACGACCTTGAGGAAAACCTGACCGAAGCAATCAAGGCGTTTAAGACTATTTATAAATTTTCTCACGGAAAGTAATTTCGTGGCTCGGGATTCGTGAGTGGTGTGTCTTATTGATTTTTTGATAATAAATGTACCAAGCAACCCCGCCCGGCGGGCGGGGCTAAATAGGGGTGTGGTATGCCCAGGGCAGGCGAGCCGTTCGACTGCGCCTGGGCCAGGGTTTGCCGGTGGCACCGGAGTTGCATTGGCAATGTGAAGGTCAATAGTTTTGGATAAAGGTTGAGGAAAACAGGTTAATGGCTGGAACCCGTCAGATATTTGAGCGGCGCCGAGCTGTGGACGATATCGGCAAAGTAACGCACACAATGGAGATGGTCAGCGCGGTGCGATACCAGCAATATTACAAAAGGTGGACCAGCGGTGGGCAGTTTTACGATTCCCTGGCGCAGTTGGCTTATCTTATCGTTACGGCGGAGCAGACAATTGAACATCCCCTGATGTTAGATAATGGGTCCGATTGTAATGCGATATTGGCAATTGGCAGCGACCGCGGGTTGTGCGGCGCTTATAACAGCAATATCTGCCACCTGGTAGAGGTGCATATTGGCATGGCCAGGCGATTCGGAAAAAAACTGAAGATTTACGCCAAGGGCAGAAAGGTAATCAGCTATCTGAGCAACCGCGGCATTGAGCTGGAGGCAACATACGATGATTTTGATGAGTTGCCAACACCGGGCCAGGTCAAGACCATCGCCGATGAATTCATGGCCGACTATGTCGCCGGTCGAATCGGGCGGCTCGGTGTGGTTTACACGCGTTTTTATTCGCCGGCGAGTCAGCGTGCACAGACCCTTATGGTTTTACCGGTTGCCGAGCTCATTGATGACCTGACAACTCGTGCGACGGTTATCTGGCCCTGGGAGCTTGCATTTGAGGATTTTCTGCTTTCGCCGTCGGCTGAGGAGATTTTTGACGGCCTCGCAACAATGATGGTTCGTTCGAGTTTGACGGCGTGTTTTTTGGATGCTGCTGTCAGCGAGCACCTGGGAAGAGTTGTGGCGATGCGGAGTGCAACCGACAATGCAAATGAAATGGCGGTTGACCTCATGCGGGAATACAACCGCGCAAGGCAAAACCAGATTACGGCGGAATTGCTGGAAATAGTCAGCGGAACGATAACTTAGCGGCTCATGGCTTGATTTAGCTGGGCCAAGGTGAAGTGACCATATGAATAAAGGCAGGATAATACAGGTTATTGGCAGTACGTTTGACGCAGAGTTCCTCGGCGATGATATCCCGGGTATCTATAACGCGCTAAAGGTGAGCGGCAAATTTGAGGGCGGCAAAAGCGAACTTGTCGGCGAGGTTCAACAGCATTTAGGAGGCGGCAGGGTCAGGGCCATCGCGTTGGGCAACACTCAGGGCCTTCGGCGTGGGACGGAGGTGGTTGATACGGGCGGTCCCCTGAGCGTTCCGGTGGGCCTGGAGACATTGGGCAGGGTGGTTAATCTGTTAGGTGAGCCGGTGGACGGAGGTGGGCCTGTTGAGGCAAAGGAGAAGAGACCGATCCATAGAGCCCAGCCGAAGTTTACAAAGCTTTCAGTCAAGGCACAAATGTTCGAGACGGGTGTTAAAGTTGTTGACCTGGTGTGTCCGTTTGCCAGGGGTGGTAAGACGGGTCTTTTCGGCGGGGCTGGTGTCGGCAAAACGGTCCTGATTCAGGAGCTTATTTCGCGGATTGCAACCGAGTACAGAGGGTATTCGGTTTTCGCAGGTGTCGGTGAGCGGACCAGAGAGGGTAACGAGTTGTGGCTGGAGATGCAAAAGACGAAAATCAGTGATACTGATGAGAGTGTGCTGGACAATACATGCCTTGTGTTTGGCCAGATGAACGAGCCGCCCGGGGCGAGGCTGCGAGTAGCCCTTAGCGCTCTTACAATGGCTGAGAGCCTTTGCGAGATAGGCGGCGGCGAAACGCTGCTTTTCATAGATAATATTTTCCGGTTCAGTCAGGCCGGGGCGGAGGTTTCGGCATTGTTAGGGCGGACGCCGTCTGCGGTGGGTTATCAACCGACGCTTGCGACGGAGATGGGACAATTGCAGGAACGCATAGCATCGACAGATACCGGGGCGATTACGTCGGTTCAGGCGATCTACGTGCCGGCCGATGACCTGACCGACCCTGCGCCGACGACGACATTCACTCATCTTGACTCTTCGATTGTGCTGGCGAGAAAGATTACGGAAAAGGGGATATATCCGGCGGTTGACCCCCTGGAGAGCTCATCCCGAATATTAGACCCGAACATCGTGGGCCAGGAGCACTATGATGTGGCGCAGCAGGTGTTAGAGTATCTTCAACGCTATAACGATTTGCAGGATATTATCGCGATTCTTGGTGTTGATGAACTGAGCAAGGCCGACCAGACAGTGGTGGCGAGGGCAAGACGTATCGAGAGGTTCTTTTCGCAGCCGTTTACCGTAACGAAGCAGTTTACGGGATTGGATGGCAAGTACGTGAAAGTTGCCGATACAGTCAGAAGCTGCAGGGAGATTTGTGAGGGTAAGTGGGACCATTTGCCGGAGCGTGCGTTTATGTATATCGGGACGGTTGAAGAAGCGCAGGAGAACAGGTAGGGTCAGGAATAATGGTTCAGTTGTCGAGAGGGACATTTCGTTGTGTTTTGCTTACGCCTGGCGGGAAGTTATTGGACTGCAAGGCGGGGGCACTTGTTCTGCCTGCTCACGATGGATTGAGGGGTGTGTTGCGAAACCACGCACCGATGCTCTGCAAGTTGGGTGTGGGGATCGTGGAGGTCAGACAGATTGCCGGCAGGGGCGATGCGTTCTTCCTGATTGACGGTGGATTTGCACGGATAAGTGAAAATTTTGTTACGGTTTTGGCTCATGAGGTGACTACTTTCGAAGGTATGGAACGTGATGAGGCCGAAAGAATTGTATCAAGGGCCCGTAGTATTGTTATTGGGGGCGCTTATATAAGTAGGCAGATCGGGGCCGGTGATATGGAACGCGCCAAGCAATTAGTCAAATTAGCTCGTTTGTCGTTGGTTTTGAGTGACAAGTAGGGCTTGGGGGGAGGGTGGCAAATGTTAATCTGCTCGGAAAATGGGGCGGAGTAATTCTTAACTGTAAAACCGCACAGGAGTTATGGAGTTTTTCGATAAATTGCAAATTTGTTTGCAAATTCGGCATCGTGCGGTTATCATTTCGGCCAGTTGAGGTTTGCGATGGCCAAAATCTCCGAAAATCGTGGGAATCGCAAGAAATTGCCGACCGATGTCGTTGACAATTATGTGAAGAGCTTTGGCAACGAGCACAAGATGCTTGTTGTGCTTAAGGCTCAGCTTTACGACGGTCGGTGGGGACCGATGCTGGATGATTTGAAGAATCGGCTGGCCGGCAAGCCCTATATCTTCAAGTTGGCTAACCGCATCAAGGACGACATTGAGCGAATCGAGCAGATGCGTGATTTTGAGACTGAACACGGGGTTGATTTAGCCGAATACGTTCATTTGACCTGAAAAAACATCCCGATGGTTTGATGGTTAGACGGGTGGAGAATGAAAACGAGGACGGTTGAAGGATAATCAGATGCTGCAAAGATGTTTATTGATAGTGTTTTTTGTTGGCACTTGTGTTGGCGTCGCCGGTAGTGCTTCTGTGCAGGAGACGACAGCAGAGGCGATGGTGGTTTCACCGAGCCTGTTAAAACATGCAGACCTGCAGGCCGGTTGGCAGATTAATCTGCCACTGAAAGGGAGAGAAAATGTAGAGCGAATGTTTATCTTCGACAATTATCTGTATGTTCTGACCGACCAGAATTATTTATTTTGTATTGACAGGTCTAAGGGCAGCATACGTTTCCATTTGCAGTTGGCCGTGACCGGGCTGAAAGTACACAAACCGCAGTATTACGGCGGCAAGCTCTTGTTTACGGTGGGGGCCCGGCTTTTGGTTCTTGACCCGGCGGCTGGTGCTGTGAAAGAGTTGAAGCGGTTGGTGAATATAGGCAGGAGCGCGGTTTGCGGAGCACAGAGAAACGCCGAACATATTTTTGTAGCGGGTATGGATAAGCGACTTCACGCGATAGTTGCCGATGAGTACTGGCAGGAGTTTGCGGTTACGGCGGATAATGATGAGTTGATAAATTCGATAGTGGTTGATGACGAGTTTGTGGTTTTCACGACTCCAGTCGGCAATATCGTGATGACCTCTGCGCAGAAGGCGAAGAAATATTGGCAGAGGGACATTCCAGGCAGGATCAGCGCACCGATAGCCAGAGACGGTGGTTGGCTATATGTAGGCAGCGAAAACACCAAGCTGTATAAACTTGATATTACATCAGGCCACAGCGGCTGGGAGGCGGCTTTTCAGGCTGGTGCTCAACTGATTGATTCGGTGGCTGTGGGCAGGTGGGCGGTTTATCAATATGCCGGCATTAATGGTTTGTATGCTATTGACAAAGACAGCGGAAGAATGCTCTGGCAGGTGAGCGAGGGAGTCGGTTTGCTTGCTGAGAAAGATGAAACGGCATACGTACTTGCTGAGCCCGGTGTGTTAGCTGTGATGGATAACAGCACAGGGAAGAGGCTTTATACAGTTAATTTCGCCGGTGTTTCCAGATATGCGACAAATATGACGGATTCGACGGTCTATGTATCTGACGACAGGGGGCGGGTTATGAGTATCAGTGGAAGATAGCTGGATTTGCCATTAGTCACTTGTCGCTTGTTTTGCGGGGGTACAGGCGAATATTGAATATCGAATGATAAAGTAGCTCAATTTAGACTGAAGGAGAAGACTTAAAATGGATGTTAAGATTAAGACAGCTCTTGTTAGTGTATCGGACAAAACTGGGATAGTTGAGTTTGCAAAGCAGCTGAGTTCAATGGGAGTTAAGATAATCAGCACGGGCGGGACCGCCAAAAAGATCGCTGACGCCGGTGTTGAGGTTGCGAGCATTGATTCTGTGACTGGTTTCCCGGAGATGATGGATGGCCGAGTTAAGACTCTGCATCCGAAGATTCACGGGGGGCTTTTGGCACTTCGGGACAAGGCTGAGCACGCGGCGGCTTTGAAAGAGCACAATATCGAGCCGATTGACCTGGTGTGCGTGAATCTTTATCCGTTCGAACAGACGATTGCCAAAGCCGGCTGCACTTTTGAAGATGCGATAGAGAATATCGACATCGGGGGGCCGAGCATGGTTCGCTCGGGGGCTAAGAACCATAAATACGTTACGGTTGTAACGAATCCCGATCAGTACGGGCGCGTTATTGAAGAAATGAAGGCGAATAATGGGGCTGTAAGTGAAGACTTGCGGAAAGATTGCGCCAGGATCGTGTTTGGGCTTACCGCCTCGTACGATGCGGCGATTGCCAAATATCTGAACAGCAAGGCGGGCGTGCGGTTTCCTGAGCGGATTTCAATTGCGGTTGCGAAGGAAAATGAGCTTCGATATGGCGAGAATCCTCACCAGGATGCGGCGTTCTATAAACTGCCGGCCAGCGGGGAGACGAGCACGGGCAGCGGTAAGCTTCTGGGCGGCGGGGTGGGGATCAGTTTCAATAATCTGTTAGACACTAATGCGGCCTTTGAGCTTGTGAAGGAATTCAGCGAGCCAGCTGCTGTTGTTGTTAAGCACCTTAACCCGTGCGGCTGTGCAATTGATGACGATATCTGCGTAGCATACGAAAAGGCGTACGTGGGTGACGTTATCAGCGCGTTCGGCAGTATCATAGCGCTGAACAGGAAGGTCGATAAGAATCTTGCTACGATAATTATGGAATCTTACAGCAGGTTCGGCAAGGCCAAGGGGGCGAGCGGCTTCTTCGCCGAGGTGATTATAGCACCCGAGTTCGACGCGGATGCGGTCGAGACAATCAGGACGCTGAAGGGCTGGGGCGAACGGGTAAGGCTGATGGAAACCGGGCCAATCGACCGTGCGAAGATTGACTGCGGCGAGTTTGATGTCCGTTGTATTATCGGTGGAATGCTGCTGCAGAGGCGCGACCTTGTTGCGTGGGAGCCTGATGTGCTTACGTACCCGACGAAGGCAAAACCGACGGATGAGCAATTAGAGGACCTGCGAATAGCCTGGATAACGGCGAAGCATGTTAAGAGTAATACTATCACGTTGGTTAAGGGCAGAAGAATTGTCGGTGTCGGTGCGGGCCAGATGAATCGGATTGAGTCCGGTTTGATAGCGTTCAAGCAGGCAGGCGACGAAGCCAAAGGCTGCGCTATGGGCTCAGATGCCTTCTTCCCGTTCCCCGATAATGTAGTAAATGCCGCTAAGGCAGGTATTGCGTGTATCGTACAGCCGGGCGGCTCAAAGAAAGATGATGAGGTTATTGCCGCCGCCGACAAGGCCGGCATCGCATTGGTCTTTACCGGAAAACGGCACTTTAAGCATTAAGAGTTCGTAGTTAATAGTTCGTAGTTAATAGTTCGTAGTTCATGGTTCATGGTAGAAGAAAAGCTGGGCAGGTCAAGGCCGAAAGATTTTTCTTGACAATTGTACCCAAATCTGGTTTAATGTTGATGTATGAAGCAGAATAACCGCAAAAACACGTTTGGTTGGTGGTGGCCTGTCGGGATACTCGACGGGTAGCGGACCCTGTTTATACTTACAGAATCTGTAATGGAAATCGCAACCTGTCATATAGCTGGTTGCGATTTTTTTATTGCATAATTGCTTGTATAGAAATAAGATAGCCCGATAATAGATATGCAAAGGTGTGAAAAATGGATGAATACATAAAACTGATTCACGGCGCCAAGCCGGGGCAGATTGTTCCCATAGTAAAGGAAATCGACATCAGTTGCCCGGTGGAGTATTTCGCCAAGCTTTCCGATTACGGCCAAAAGACCAATTGCTGCCTTTTTGAGTCCCGTGAGATGCTCACGGAAGATGAAACCGGGACATTAACCTTCGGCACGGCAAATCCGGCCCTTTATCTTGCCGGAACCGGAGCGGAGTTTACCATCAAGGCGCTGACCGACACCGGAAGGCGAATGCTCAAATATCTGGCCGAGGATAAAAGCAGGTTCGATTTCTGCAAGTCGATTGATTTAGGCCAAGATGCCATTACGGGCACGCTGAATTTGACCGAAGAGACGGTTGACGAAGAGTCACGTCTGAAAGCGGTCAACCAGATGGACGTTCTGCGAGCTGTTGCGTTTTCGTTTGAGTTGGCCAGTAAACCATTCCGCGTAACCTGCGGATTGTTGGGGGCCCTGAGCTATGACTTCATCGACCAGTTCGAAAAGCTCCCTGCTAATGAGGCCGACGTACTCGCAAACCCGGATTATGAACTTTACTTCGCGGACAACATTTTCCTCATGGACCACAAACAGGCTAAAGGGTATGCCATCGTCAACGCGATGATTACAGATGGTCAGACCGACACCGTTATCCAGGAGATCCATGAGCATTTTGACCATTATTTCAATGCTGCCCAGGCTACTCTGCCAACACCAGGAAGATTTGAGGGCCAAATTCCACCTGCCGGTACGGATACAGACCAGGACGAATACGAGCAGATGGTCCGTATCGCCAAGGAGCACATAATTGAAGGCGATATCTTTCAGGTTGTTCTAAGCAGAACGATAACGGAGCCCTGTCCGGATGAGCCGTTAGATGTTTATCGCCGACTGAGGACACTGAATCCATCGCCGTATATGTTTTACCTGAACACGCCCAACACGATATTGATGGGAGCCAGCCCGGAACTGAATCTGCGCGTCAGCGGGCAGCGCTGTGTCGAAATCCGTCCCATTGCCGGCACAAAACCACGCGGCAGGATAAACGGCAAAATTGACCCGGACACCGATGCCAGGTACGAAGCCGAACTCAAAATCGACCGCAAGGAATTGGCTGAGCACATGATGCTTGTTGACCTTGCTCGAAATGATATCGCCCGCGTTGCCGACGCAGGTTCGCGGATTGTAAACGAGATGTTGGTTGTCGAGAGGTACGAATCGGTGATGCACTTAGTGAGTAACGTAAAGGGGGTTTTGCGAAGCGACTTAGACGCACTCAGCGCCTATCTTGCCACAATGAACATGGGCACTTTGACCGGGGCGCCGAAGATTGAAGCGATGAAAATTATCCGCGAGCTTGAAAAGGACAAGCGCGGCTATTACGGTGGCGCGGTGATGTACCTGACGGTTGACGGTCAATTCGACAGTTGCATCACCATCCGCAGTCTGCAGATAAAGGACCATACTGCGTATGTTCGTGCGGGCGCCGGGATTGTGCACGACAGTATTCCAAAAAGTGAGTTCGAAGAGACGCAGCACAAGGCCCAGTCCTGCCTGCGTGCGATTCGAGGTCAAAAGTAAGGACTTTAACTATGGTATCGGCGAAAACAAAAGTGCTGTTCGTAGATAACTTTGATTCATTCACCTATAACCTTGTCGATGAGTTCGGCAAGCGCAGTTGCAATACAAAGGTTTACCGGGCGGATACGCCGCTCGATGAGTTGAAGAAGGTCGCTGAGGATTTTGAGCCGGCCCTTTTGGTCATCTCGCCCGGGCCCGGCACACCCGAAAAGGCCGGTGTGTCGCTTGAGGCAGTAGGGTATTTCAAGGACAAGCTGCCGATATTGGGTGTTTGCCTGGGGCATCAGTGCATTGTTCAGTATTTCGGCGGACAAGTCAGCCACGCCCCCGTTGTTATGCACGGTAAGCCCTCCAGGATAACGCATTTAGGCAAGGGCATTTTTCAAGACCTCGAAAACCCGCTCCAGGCCGGGCGTTATCACAGCCTGTGCGCCGTTGCGCTTCCGGATTGTCTTGAGCAGACCGCTGAGTTCGAGGGTGTCGTTATGGGAGTTCAGCACAGGACTTTGCCCATCTTCGGCGTTCAGTTTCACCCTGAAAGTGTGCTGACACCGCCGGGCGGCAGGATAATCGAAAACCTCCTGGAAATCGCAAAGAGCAGTAAAATTAGGCCCCAGGCCTGACCGACAAAGCAATCGGCACTATAAAGGAGTCAAAAAAACAAATGGCAAAGATAACTGAATATCTCGAAATGCTGCTCGAAGGCAGTGACCTGACATCCACCGAGGCAGGGAAGCTCCTGGATACCGTTTTTGAAGGCGAGGTGGCCGATGTGCAGATCGCGGCTTTTCTTGCGGCTATGCGTGCGAAAGGCGCCACCGCTGACGAGCTTGCAGGTCTTGCCGGCTCACTGCGCAAACACGCCGTGCGAGTGGAGACGGGCATCGATAACCTGGTCGATACGTGCGGCACGGGCGGCGCGAAGCTGAAAACTTTTAATATTTCTACGGCTGCGGCATTTGTAGCGGCAGGGGCCGGCGCCTATGTCGCCAAGCACGGCAACAAAGGTATCACAAGTAAGTGCGGCTCCGCCGATGTACTCGCTGAACTCGGGGTCAACATCGCACCTGGTCCCGAGCTTGTGGCCCGGTGTATAAAAGAGGCGCACATCGGTTTTATGTTTGCGCCGAAGTTTCATCCTGCGATGAAACACGTTCAGCCGGTAAGACAGAGTCTGGATTTTAGAACGGTCTTTAATATCTTAGGGCCGCTTGCAAATCCAGCAGGCGCTACTGCACAGGTAATGGGTGTGCCCGAAGAAGGCCTGATGCAGAAAATCGCCGAAACGCTCAAGACCCTTGGCGTTAAACGGGCAATGGTTGTCCATAGCGAGGGCCTCGATGAAATCAGCACTATAGGCCCGACGAAAATACTCCAGCTTAAGGATGGCCAGATAACCGCCGATGAAATCAATCCGACCGATTACGGCATCAGCCTGGCTGACTATGATTCTCTTAAAGGCGGCGATGCCCAGGCCAATGCGAGAATAGTAAGTGAGGTTCTCTCGGGAGCAGATACCGGCGCCAGAAAGGATATAGTCGTACTAAACGCAGCGGCAGCGATAATAGTCGCAGGCTTGGCGGACGATTTCAAAGCTGCTATTGTTTTGGCAGAGTCGTCCATTGTCGACGGCAAGGGGCGAGCAGCACTTGATGCACTCGTTGAAATCTCGAATTCGTAACTGAAAACTAAAAACTCAAAATTCAAAACTAATATTGCCTATGGTTAAAGTAAAGATATGCGGAATAACAAATCTCGAAGACGCCAAGGCGGCGGTTGATATGGGTGCGGACCTTCTGGGTTTTAACTTCTACCCCAAGAGCAAAAGATACATTACGGCTGCGGAAGCTATCGGCATCATTGAAGAACTGCCGACCTTTGTGGATATCGCCGGTATTTTCGTCAACGCAACAGTTGAGCATATCAAAGAGGTGACGGAGCAGTGCTTTTTGAACTGGATACAACTGCACGGTGACGAGACGCCGGACTTTTGTGATTCGGTTTTCTGTCCCGGTGCAAAAACCATAAAGGCCATAAGGGTTAGAAACCCGGCCGATACCGAGATGGCCCAGCAGTATTACACCGATGCCATTTTGTTCGACGGCTACGACCCGGCCAGCTACGGCGGAACGGGTAAATCCTTCGACTGGGAAATGATAAGCCAGGTTAATAAAAGGGTGTTCCTGGCGGGCGGAATAAATCCGGACAACGCCGTTCATGCAGTTGAAACAGGTGTTTACGGCATCGATATCTGCAGTGGTGTCGAAAAGGAGCCGGGCAAGAAGGACCACGAAAAAATGAAGCTGTTATTTGAAAATATTCAACATGTAAGAGGTTAAAGGTTTTATACTCTTAAGGGCAAAAAATTCGGCGCGGTGGGATTGTCCCGGCGCGCCGGGATAAAGGTTCTTATCCGCGAGCAAACCCTTCGACTTTGCTCAGGACAGACGGGGAAATTCAACTGGGAGCACTATAAAATGAAACATGCAGGAAGATTTGGTGATTTCGGCGGCTTTTACGTTCCGGAGGTATTGATACCGGCGCTCGAGGAAATCGAGGGGGCGTTTGACCGCTTCAAGTCGGACCCGCAGTTCGTAGCAGAGCTTGACGGGCTTTACGCTCACTATGCGGGCAGACCCACGCCGCTCTACTTTGCAAAGCGTTTCAGCGAACATGTTGGCTTTAAGGTCTATGTCAAACGTGAAGACCTGCTGCACGGCGGCGCACATAAGGTAAATAACACCCTTGGGCAGGGCTTGCTTGCAAAGTACATGGGCAAAACGAAACTCATCGCAGAGACCGGCGCCGGCCAGCATGGTCTGGCTACTGCGATGATAGGGGCGCTGTTCGGCATGGAGACGAAAATCTTCATGGGCACGGTGGATACCGAACGCCAGAGCGTAAACGTTCATAAGATGAAGCTCTGCGGGGCCGAGGTGATACCGGTCGAAGGCGGCACCTGCACATTGAAGGATGCTATCAATGAGGCGCTGCGATACTGGACGGCTCACGTGATAGATACGTTTTACCTGTTCGGCTCGGTCTGCGGGCCGCACCCATACCCAACCGTTGTCAAGCATTTTCAATCGCCGATTGGTCGTGAGGCCCGCGCCCAGTGTCTTGACGAGATTGGACGCCTGCCGAATATGGTTGTTGCGTGCGTGGGTGGGGGCAGCAATGCTATCGGAATCTTTTCTGGCTTTGTCGATGATAAAGACGTTAAGCTAATCGGTATCGAGGCCGGCGGCGAAGGCGTGCAAACGGGGAAGCACTGCGCAACATTGGGGATAGGTAACGTCGGCGTCTTTCACGGTTCAAAGAGCTATCTGCTCCAGAGCGAAGAGGGCCAGATTTACGAAACGCACTCTATCTCAGCCGGTTTAGACTACCCAGCCGTTGGGCCTGAGCACTGCCATTTGAAAGATACCGGCAGGGCCGAGTATGCTACAGCCGACGATGAGGATGTGCTCGATGCCTTTGAGATTTTTACAAAGGCGGAGGGAATCCTGCCGGCCCTGGAGAGTGCTCACGCACTGGCGTATCTGATTTCGCAGAAAGGAAAGCTGTCTGCCGAGACCATCGCCGTGATAAATCTTTCGGGCCGAGGCGACAAAGACGTGGGAATAGTGGAAGAATACAGACCCGTGCAGTAAGGATTGCAGAACATGACCACATATAAAGAGACATTTGCCCGGTTAAACAGGGCTGCATTGATACCGTTTTTCGTTATCGGTGACCCGGATTTTGATACGAGCCTTGCAGTTGTAAAGGCAGCTATTGATGCAGGCGCCGATGTGCTCGAATTGGGCATACCGTTTTCCGACCCGATTGCCGATGGGCCGACCATTCAAAAGGCTGACATTCGCTCGCTTTCGGCGGGTATGACCGTCCAAAAGGCCCTTGAGTTCATAAAGCAGGTTACAGATTATAAACCTATCCCAATCGGCCTGTTAGTCTATTACAATCTCGTTTACCAGTACGGCACTGAGAAATTCTTAAAAGACTTCAAGGCGGCGGGGGGGTCAAGTGTCTTAGTTGCCGATTTGAGTATCGACGATGCCGATGAAATAGCAATCCCCGCCAAAGATGCGGGCCTCGAGACGGTTTTTATGGTGACGCCTGTCACACCGGATGAAAGAGCTAAACACATCGCCGAAAAGACCACCGGCTTTATTTACACGGTTTCGCTTTTAGGTGTAACCGGAGCAAGGGAAAGTTTGTCCGATATGGTAAGACCCTTAGTAACGAGGCTCAAGCAACTTACCGATGTGCCGGTTTGCGTGGGCTTCGGCATAAGCACACCACAGCAAGCCAAAGAAATTGCCTCCGCAGGCGCGGACGGTGTCATCATCGGTAGCAGGATCGTCAGGATGATAGAAGACAACCTGAACGACAAACAAAAAATGCTATCCGAAATCAGCGACTTCATAACACAAGTAAAAGCAGCTCTGTGATAGATTAGGTGGGTCTCTTGTTGCTATTGTGAAGGGTGGCACGGCACAATTGCAACCGCTTATGCTGAGATGGCTGTTTTTGCTTTTTCGAGTAGGTCGGCAATCCACTCTTCGAAGTAAAATGGATATGTATTGAGGTTAAGGGCTTCGCCGGTGAAGCCGTAGCCACCTTTTTCGAGGCACTTTACAAGCTCGTCTGCGACCTCGGGAAATTCCTTTGCGATTTTCTTGCGATAGAGTTTCGCCAATCTTCCTAATCGCCTTCTCTTCTTGGCCCTTTTTTTATCATTGGGTGCGCCATCGGCCCTGAAATACTCGCGCACGTGCTCTACGGTTACGTGCTCACCTTCGAAACCTTTTTCCAGACGACGTGGGATTGTTTCCGGTATGGAGTTGTCCCGGTCGATTCCCATAGCGAGTTTTTCAGTGTGGCTGTAGTGAAGGAGCGGGTCGTAGAAAAATACGGCAGGGCTGTAATCGATCCGGAACTTGGCGAGGAGCGGCGCAAAATCATCCATGTCACCGCCTTCGGCAAAGAGATTGGCCGGCCCGTCACCTATCACTACGGTGTAGCAATACAAGTTAAAGTCGGCGCGGTTGTAGCCAACGATTTTGTTGTAGGACTGCTGGAGTCGGGGCAACGTGTGGCTGCGCACGTCGATTATCAATAGTCGCGACTTCATCGTATCGAGAGCTAAGTGGTCAATATCTTCGACGGTGATTTCATGCTTTTTGATATCGGTCGGCAGAATTAACTCGACCCGCCGAGTGCGTGGACTGGTCTTTAACCTCTCGTACACGTCAGTTGCAAGGACGCGGTCCAGAGTGATAATGTGAATCCTGTTCTTTCTGTCCTTATAGTTTAACATACTCAAACTGACCGTTTTTGTTTTTAGACACGGATTAACCCTGTTTCTTTGTTATATTTATTAGACACTGATTTACACAGATTAACACTGTTTCTAAGTTCCTGGATCCCCACTTTCGCGGGGATGACAATATTAACACTGTTTTTAAGAGTCTGGATTCCCGCTCCCTGCCTTCGCAGGGACAAGCTTACTACTTCGCTCTGCGAGCTACGAAGTACAAGTCGCGGGAATGACAAAAAACGATAATCATTTTTTAGAAACAGTTCTACGTTATATTTTTCGGCCGGGTTTGTCAAGCCGGTAAAAGTGCAGGATAGATGAGAAATATGCACCCGTCAGCGGGTAATCAACTGGTATGCCCGCAGGACCTCGGCGACGCTCCAGGCCTGGGCGAAACAACCCTTAGGCCTTTGCGGCTGGTCCCCGTCGAAAATCTCCGAAATACTTCCGATGCAGCCGTCGGATGTCAGGTGCTTGAGCAAGGGCCTCAGGTATCGCATCGCTTTTCGCTTGCTCTGTTTGCTTGAGTTGTTGACCCGAAGATATGCCTCAATGAACGGGCCAATCAAATACGGCCAGCTGGTGCCATTGTGGTAAGCCGCATCACGCTGTTGCGAGTCGCCTGCGTATTGACCGACAAAACGCGAATCATCTTTATCGAGGGTCCGCAGGCCAAAAGGTGTCAGAAGCTTATCTTGCACTATATCCACCACACTTTTTTGCTGCGGGCCGGTCAGGGGTGAAAAGGGCAGCGAGACTGCGTATATCTGGTTCGGCCTCAAGCTATCATCCACCGTCCCATCCGGAAGGGCACAATCGTTCAGATAACCTTTTGCTTCGTTCCAGAACACTCGGGCAAAGCTTTGCCTAACTTTTTCGGCCAATTGCTTATAATGGTGCTCCAAATCGGCATTACGTCCTAAATAGTAGTCCGCCAGATTGCACAGCCCGTCATACCACAGGGCATTAATCTCGACGGCCTTTCCGTGTCTCGGCGTAAATGCCGTGCCATTGTGTTTTGCGTCCATCCATGTAAGCTGCGTATCTTTGCTGCCGCCCGTTATGAGGCCGTCGCTGTCGGCGCGTATGCCGAACCGCGTGCCCTTGTGGTAAGATTCCATTATCCATCTGACAGCGGGCAGGAGGTCAATGCTAAAGGTCGCAGCATCGCAGCTTGCCCTGAGGTATTCGAAGGCGGCGTGAACGAACCAAAGAGATGCATCGATGCTGTTATAGTGCGGCTGGCCTCCGTAGTCGTCAAAACGATTGGGAACCATGCCTTCGCTCACGGCCTGGGCGAAGGTCTTGAGCACGTCCGCGGCTTCTGCTAGCCTGTTCGTACAGATGAGCAGGCCCGGCAGGGCAATAAACGTATCTCTGCCCCAATCCAGAAACCAGGGGTAGCCGGCCAATATAGTGGCTCGCTGCTCACCGGCAATTTGGCGCTCAACCACGAACTGACCTGCGGCCGAATATAACGTCTGCGCGTATTTATCGGCATGTTTTGCGGCCCCGGTCAATTCCTTCTCTTTGAGGATGAGGCCATCCAAAATAACGTCCAGGTCATATTCCTCGATCTGGTCGGTGTCAGCAACAGGGCTAAGGCCCGCCCACAGAACGATTCTGACGGGTGAGTCAACATGGCATCTGAAAAGGCCCGGCGACCACAAGTCCTCAAGATAGTCCTGGCCGCGCTCTTTTTCCTTTCGATACAGCAGGTTGTACCACCACTGCGGGTTCTGGACAAAAGACATCTGGTCGGTTTGCAGAAAAACCACACCTACATCACCAGAGCCAGCCCTTACAGCCACGCCGTAATCGCGCCATCCCGAAAACAATTTTGTCTGATTTGATTTGCACAGCGAATGAAAATCCCTCATTGCCAGGAGTGGCCGAACCTGGAAATCAAATTCCGTCTCGACATCCGAAAAGTCATAAACCATCGCAACAACGTCGCTGTCCGGCAGCAGATATACGGATTTGGTCACCCTTACGGGCCCGAGGTCATAATCAAAATGAGCGCCTATATCTTTGCTGAACTCGGTGAGCAGGCCGGCACCGGTATTGGGCAGCTTTTCGTCGAACTCGAAACAGCCGAGCGCCACTTCCCTGCCTTCAATGGTCAGTGTCTCATGGCAATTTGAAATGGCCACAATTCTATTTGCCGGGGGATTGAGTGAGCCGACTAAAAGACCGTGATACCTCCTCGTATTGCAGCCGGCAATTGTGCCACATGCAAAACCGCCGCGGCTGTTAGTGAGCAGCCACTCGGTCTCAAGCAGTTCATTAACATCGGAGTGTTCTAAGGTGATCGTTGCGGTTTGGGAGCTAAGGTTTTTTTTTGACGTCAGCATTACAGCAATCCTTGCTTGTGTTGTTCCAATCGGCCTCCGTTTGCCGATGTATGTTTTCAGACAGCCACCTTGTCTTCAGCCACACTATTGCCGGCACATCGCTTCGTAAGATGATTCAGCACGTTCATGAAGTTGATATAAGAGTCATAAGGTGAGTCGTAGGGATTGAAGTATTTGTGCACGTCGCCGTCAGAAAAATACTTTGTGCACATGTAGTAAAAGTGGTCCGAGGTCTGAAGCTTTCGCCAGTCGCCGATCAAATGCTCATCTTCAGTTTGTCTGACAGGGTGTTCAAGGCGATAAAGCTCATGCAGGGCGTTGGACTGCATCGCATTGCCGAGCCACGCCGATAAGTCCCGCTCTATATCGGCCCAGCTTGTTATATGCGGCACGTCAACCGTGTCAACCGCATCGTAGCATTGGGCAACCTCAGTAGGTGTTTTGAAATTGTTGTCGGGATGTTTAAGAATTTCTTCTGGCAGACGCGACATAAAATCAAATATCCCCGTGTCTTCCCATTGATGCTCACCAAAAGTTTCGTAGTCCATAAACAGATTCACCACATTGCCGTTGCCGTTTACCTTGTGGATCCACCGGGCGAATTTGTCGGCCATGAGGGGAAATTCCTTCCAATGGCGATTGGAGAACCTGAACGCGATGTCGTCACTGAGGGAGTAATTCTTGAGCAGCAGTTTAAGGTTATCGCAGTCGGGCGGCCGGTAAACAAAATTCGGGCTTCTGTACCCGAGGACATGGTCGGCACCCTCGGCCATTATAGCGTCGAACTTGCCCATGGAGCTTATTGTCTTTGCCAGGTCGTTGTTATATATAAGCTCGGTATTTCTGAAAACCCGGGGCGTTTGACCGAAAAGATACTCGATCAGTTCGATGTGTTTATTGACCTGGTCAATGAACTCGTCGCGCGAATACA
>SDBT01008067.1_pt1 | contig 17258 bp, 12 predicted proteins | sample 2277101 | NCBI WGS metagenome assembly SDBT01 (sample SAMN10404973, study PRJNA504765) | marine sediment metagenome | isolation source: marine sediment core GS10_PC15, 103 cmbsf | place: Arctic Ocean: Southern Knipovich Ridge | collected 2010
GATCGGACCTGGCCCGGCGGCCGGCATGGTGGCGTCGCCTGATAGAGCCGGGCGCCTCGGGTTTCTCCCCCGCCTCCTTGGGAGGGTTGGCTGTCGCGGCGATGGCTATGCTTGCTATCAGCTTGAGCCTGTTCCACCAGGAAGCGGCGCCCTTAGTGGAGCCGGCCGGTCAATCGCTGCAGGCGGGATCATCACTGAAACTTATCCCTTCACAACCAGGAAGCGTAAATCCTGCCGGAGTGGCCGACGTCAGCACCGGGACCGATTCCCTGCTGGAACGGCGGGATTCTTCCCGCCGCGATTTCTCCCGCCAGATGAAATATGTCAGTCAAGCTGGGCGACCATAAATTGGGGTCGACTACCTAAGTCCCCAGCGATAAATTCTCCCCGATCATAGAGGCCATCCGGTGATGGATGGACGTAACTTCGGCGCACGGTGACAGGGCTGTGTAAATACCTGTCAATATACTTGACGGTTAGTGGCCTGCCGGGGCGGGCCGCTGAAGGGTGAGACATGTCCAGGGAGAAGAAGATCCCCTTACCAGAGCATAGCGATTCGACAGAGCATATTACGGCTCTGGACGATCTGCTGGCTGGCGCCACAAAGATCGATATCACCGAGGATCCCGACCAGGTGCTGGCTGCTCTGGTAACGGCAGCCGGTGAGACGCTGGATTTCGACCGTCTGACGATTTCGCTGCCTTCCAACCGAGGGTCGGACGGCCTTCGGATAGCCTTGGTCACGGGGCGGGAGGATGAATTCGCGCCGGGCCGGGAATACTCCGCCACCGGCGTGTGGCATGGTGAGGTCTACCTGCGGGCCCAAGGGCTGATTATCGGTAACAGTGAAGCCGGGTTTCAAGGCCGCTTCGAGGCGGGCGACCTGCGCAACGTGTGGGTAAGATCGTTTATGGGAGTGCCGATTATCGAAGCCGGACAGCCCCGGGGCGCGCTGGCATTGGAAAGCGCCGGAACGCAGCACTATGGACCGGATGATCTCAAGCGGCTTACCGCCATCGCCGGTGTATTTGGCACAGCTTATTGGTGGGCGCGCCGCTACCACCAGGAGCATGCCAACGCAATGATGGACGGACTGACGCAGATGCTGAATCACCGCTCATTCATGCAACGGCTGGAAGAGGAATTGGAACGCAATACGCGCTATGGAGACCCCATGACCTTGCTGATGCTCGATCTGGACAATTTCAAGAAAACCAACGACAGGTATGGGCATCCGCATGGCGATTTCGTCCTGGCCCAGATTGGGCAGCTGATCCGATCCAGTATCCGAATGACCGATGTACCCGGGCGGTTGGGCGGTGAGGAATTCGGCGTGATTATAATCAACGCCAGCAAGCGTGTCAGCCGCTCTACCGCCGATCGGATCAGATTATCGATCGCGGAGCACTTGTTCATCAATGACGGCCTGAAGAGCCGCATGACCGTCAGTGTTGGGATGGCAGAATATCCCACCGACGGGCATAACATCAATGAGATGCTGCGGAAGTCTGATGAAGCCATGTATGCGATCAAGGCTCGCGGCGGGAATGGAGTAATTTCATATTCCAGGCAACTGGAGGAACAGAAAGAGAGTAAACATGGCTAAAAGTCAAAAAACTTTCGCCAGCAAAGCCATAAAAGACGAAGCAAAGGTCGAGAAGCGCCAGATCAGGTTGATCAGGAGCATTGTGGACTCGGATACCGGGACAGTGAAATTCCTGGACCGCATGGTGAGTGTTCCCGGCGACGGGGATCTGGATTCTCACCTGGCAAAATTGATGGAAGACAAGCCCTGAGGCCACCGGTTACCGGCCACGGAAGCGCCACTATCCGGGACCGGGTCTAGCGGCCCTTCACCTGCAGCGACCCCATTAATGCCGCTGCCCACAACCAGCTGGCTTCCCCGCAGGCAGCTACTATTGGGTATAGTGTCGATCTGAGTGTAATTTGACGCCCACTGTCCTTATAACCAGTGGGATTGGAGGAGGAATTTTTGTATGCCCGCACGCCATCTGTTTACTTCTGAATCAGTTACGGAGGGCCATCCGGATAAAGTCTGTGACCAGATATCCGATGCGATTCTGGATAAAATCCTGGCTAAAGATCCAAAAGGCAGGGTGGCCTGTGAAACTCTGGCGACCACCGGTCTGATCCTGGTCTCAGGAGAGATCACCACCCATACTTACGTCGACATTCCCAGCGTCGTCCGCCAGACACTGTTGGATATCGGCTATACCAAGGCTATCTATGGAATAAGCGCCACCCAGGCGGCGGTGCTCACCAGTATCGATGAGCAGAGCCCGGAAATATCCCAGGGTGTGGACGAGTCCAAGGGGCACGAGCAGGGGGCCGGGGACCAGGGGCTCATGTTCGGGTTTGCCTGCCGTGAAACCGAGGTGCTGATGCCCTTGCCGATCATGCTGGCCCATAATATCACCCGGCGGCTGGCTCAGGTACGAAAGTCCCAGGAACTGGCCTGGCTGCGCCCTGACGGCAAGTCCCAGGTGACGGTGGAATACGAGGGGACCAAACCGGTGGCTGTTCAGAAAGTGGTGGTGGCCACCCAGCACGATGACCTGTGCGAGTCTTATCCCAACTGTGCTGATGAGCACGCTTTTATCACCAAGGAAGTTGTTAAGCATGTGATCCTACCGGTGCTGGTAGAGAGTGGGGTTGAGTTCAACGACCATTTCATTATCAACGGCACCGGGCGATTCGTTCATGGCGGACCCCAGGCGGATACCGGTCTGACCGGGCGCAAGATCATCGTCGATACCTACGGGGGCTACGCCCGGCACGGTGGGGGGGCCTTCTCCGGAAAGGACCCATCGAAAGTGGATCGATCCGCGGCCTATATGGCCCGCTACCTCGCCAAGAATATCGTCGGGGCCGAGTTGGCGGAGCGCTGCGAGGTGCAGCTGTCCTATAGTATCGGGGTGGCTGAGCCACTGTCGGTCAGCGCAGACACTTTTGGCACCGGCCGACTACCGGATCACCAGCTGGCAAAGATCATTGTCAAGGAGTTCCCCCTGAAGCCGATGGAAATAATCAAGCACCTGGACTTGTTGCGACCGATCTACCGTCAGACCGCCGCCTACGGGCACTTTGGCCGGGAGGAGAAAGATTTTACCTGGGAGCGGCTGGACAAGGTAGCGGATCTGGCCAAGTACCTGAAATAGGCACCGGGGGAATTTTACGGAACGTGTTGCGGCGCACATACTTTGAATTGCTTTTTCATTAACCTTGCCCGAGACTGGAAGCCGGGCCGGCTCATAGCAGGGATGCGGCCCGGCGGAGCAGAAATTTGATGAGAGGGATAAACCATATCGTCCGGTTTCGGGGAGTGTTACCGGGTGCACTGCTGGCCGCGGCCATCCTGGTGGGTGCCTGTGATTTCAAGCTGCTGGAGTCGCCGGAAATGCCTCGCTGGGGGGTCTCGATCACCCTGCCGCTGATCAACCAAAACTACCCGTTCACCGACGTAGCCGACAGTATTACTATCTTCGAGGATACTACCTCGAAAGAACTGCAGATCGAGTTCAGCGATACCCTCCAAAAGACGACCATCAGCGGGAGCTATTTGTATGTCGACCTGCCGGCCTCGGCCGAAAACCCCGATCCGGTGAATATGTCCGTCGACGCGCCATCGGCCAGCGATTTTGAACCCCAGGATACAACCATCAATGTCACGTTCGCCCTTGATGAACTGCTAGCTTCAGGCCCCTATCCAGGGCTTGAATTCCCGCAGGGCAGTCCTTTTTATATCGACTCAACTACCTGGAACAATATTGTCGTCCAACCGCCGGTCTCTCCCATGGAGCTGGACGTGGGTCCAGTTGAGCTGGTAGATGTCAATGCTTTGCTGCCGCCGGAGGGGATCATCAGGGAAGTCAATTTCATGGTCCTCTCTGACTCGGGAGGTATCAACAAGTTCGTCACATCAGTGGAAAACCTGGGTTTTCCCACCAGTGTGGACTCCATCAGTATTCAGCTTTCATCCGACCCACTGGACATCACCCACTCGCGGGCAACCCTGAACCCGGGGGAAACCTACTATGATTCCACCGATCTGAAATCCCGGCGGATGGGGACCGAACTCTCCTTCGGCATCAGAATGGAGTTGCCCAAGGTCACCACACCTCAGGTTACTATTGCCAGTGGCACCGATCCTGCCATCATACTTTCCCTCACGCTGGGTGTCGGCGGGCTGGACAGCCTGGGGGTTACTACGGCCGACACCACCTTGGATCCCGGCGAGCTACCCTCCCTGGCCCTGCCGGCGGATGTCATGATTACCGAGGGCGTTTTCAAAGATACGACGGACGCGGATTTAAACCGCATTTTGTTATCGGGGCTCTGGAGCACTTTCCCGTTCGAAATGCAGTTCCAGGTTTTATTCCCCAACTTCGCAAATATCTCAACGGGTGAGAAAATATCTTTCGGGCCCTATACCCTCCTCCCGGACCAGGCCGCCATCTCCGAAACTGCCCTGCTCAATGGACATAAATTCTATAACCCGACGGATACCACTCAACCTATCGATGCCTTCGTTTACCAGGTTGATGTGCGAGTGCCGGAACAGGATGTAGTGCTGTCCCTGGCAGGAAATGGTTCCTGGGCTTTCAACGCCGGCTTCGGGATGAAAGATTTCTGGTTTGAAAGCATTAGCGGGATTTTCGATATCACCTTTCCCACGGCCGATACCCAGATTGACAATATACCGAAAGGGTTCACCGGCTTTGAATTTGATCGCCTGGAACTGAAGCTGTATCTACATAACACAATCCGGTTGCCCGTCTTTCTGGACCTGATGATGCTGGGGCTCACGGAGCGGGGAGACACCGGTTATGTCCCCATTCTTTCAGAGCTCAATATACCCGATGTCGACGGGGATACTGCCCACACCCTCATTATTATGGACAAGGTGTCGGCCAGAACCTATTGGTATGACCTGTTCGATACCGTGAAACACGTACCTGACACACTCCCATCCATGGGGCAGAACGGAATGTCGATTGTCGACATGCTGAATATGGGCCCGGATACGCTCCAAGTCGGGGGCTCAGCGGTAGTAAAAGGTGAGGGTGACATTGCCGCGGGCCGGGCTGTGTGGGGCGAGTTCGAGCTGATCGCACCCTTTGCCTTCATCATACCCCACACCATTACGTTTCTCCCGGTAGACGCCACCCCGGTGGCGCCCATGGATTCATCTACCCGCGAGCAGATTCAGTCAGCGCTGTTGTCCGCCAGCCTGACGTCAATAGTGACCAGCAATTTCCCCATCGCCGGCAATATCGACATGTTGGTGTCGGATTCCACCCTGTTCCCCCTGGCCTTTGACGAGCTGGACCAGTTGACCGCCGGCATTCCGGAGACCGTCTATACGACCTACGACACGACTATCTATACTTCCCTGGTGGACGCCCTGGAAGCCGATTCGATCATGGGGATATCTCATATTGTCTATTATCCCGAGAGCAGTACCGCCGGCCAGGCCACTGCTCGTTCCGGCATCCGAGCCACCCGGGTGGAGTTCTTCGCCAGCGGCAACGACTCGATACCGGCCTTCTGGGTGGGGCGCCTGTTCGACATGGAAATCCCCGCTGCGGGGGTTGAGGACACCTGGGGCCACGTAGACCCTGACAAACTGGGTGACACCACCCAGGTAATTGCCCTGGACGCCGAGCGGGTTAACTGGTTGACTTCCGATAAAACAGTCTATCTGAAGCCGATGATTTCGTTTTACGAGACCGACGGCGCGCGCACAGTACAATCGACCAACAGCCTCGATTTCGCCGCCTACATCACGTTCGAGATGTCCAGTGATATACTGATACCACCCACCAAGGTGGATACCACCCAGGTTACGGCGGGATCGATAGCCTCCGATTCAGTGGCGGTGGACAGCACTATCTCCATCAGCTTGGACAATGTCTTCAGCCATACAGACGGTCAGACTAAGGTGAAGGACATGGAGCTGGATGCGGTGAGCAATCATACCGGGGTCGCGGCGGTGGACGTAGAGCCCGATCCCTTGGACGCGAATAAGCGCCGGCTCAAGATTACGGGTAAAGGTGTCGGCGCGGCTAAAATCACCGTCACGGCCGACAATGACCCCCAGGACGAAGCCGATCCGGTGGCTGTTTCATTCTATGTCACCGTTTACCAGGACACCTCGTCTGGTCCGGCGTCCGCTCCGGGGCTGAATCCGGCCCAGTCCCTGCTCCGCGACGGGCGGCGGGAATCTATCCCCCGCACGACCACCTGGCTTCCTAAGGAGCGGCGCTGATGTTTGCCCGGAAAACAGCGGTCGCGATCCTGCTTTTGTTGGCTACGGTGGCCCCCAGCCTGCTCACCGCCCAGGAACCGCTGGCGGACGCCCGGGCCCTGGCCCTGGGAGGTGCCATGGTCAGCACCGCCGAGGGCATTCATGCCGTTGGCTACAACCCCGCCCGGTTGGCGTTCTCGGAGAAGAACTTCAGCATGAACCTGGGGGGATTCACTTTCGGCGTAGCCAATAATCTGCTCTCGGTGAATAACTACAATAGAATCAACGGCGCCGATTTCCTCAACCCCGATTCTGCGGATTACGTTGACAAGCAGGAATTTTTAGACAGCATTGATCCCGCCGGCTGGAAGCTGAAGACCACCCTGCACATGCCCATCCCCGGGCTCAACTGGGCCCAGGGTACAACCGCCTATTCCAGCGAGATGCTCATTTACGGCGCCTTTGGCCTACCCAAGGGCTTCTTCGAACTAATGCTCGAAGGTAATCCAATTGACCAGGAGCTGAATATCGATTTGAATGAGGAGCTGATCGGTGTTACCGAGTGGGGCTTCAGTTTTGCTATCCCCAACGGCAATGTGGCCTTCGGGGTCACCTTGAAATACCTGCAGGGCCTGTTCTACCTGGGGGTGGACCCCGACTCCAGTTACGGCACTTTTATAACCGATATCACCGGGTTGCACGGCGAAGGGCGCTACCTGTTCCGGCAGGCCGTGGGGGGTAGCGGGTTCGGCCTGGACTTGGGCTTTGCCACCGGGGATCTGAACGGCTACCAGGTGGGTATCGTTTTGATCAACGCCGTTGGACGCATCCGTTGGCAGGGGTCATCCATCACCAAGGACCTGCTGGGCGGCGTATTGCAGGGGATGATGCCCTGGCGGGAGAATGAATACTTCCTCTACACTTACGAGGCCCGGGATGTGACGCTCATGGAGCTGCAGGGAGGTGCACCGCTGGACAGTCTGTTCCTCCGTGACAGCTACACGGTATTCGAATCCGCCGATTCAGGGCTGGTGCGTTCTGAAGGCCGGGACGCTGGAGATTACAACCCCCGCCCCTTCACGACCAACTATCCCTCCATTTTTCGGATGGGCGCTTCCAAGATGTTCGAAGACGTGGGCCGGGTGTCGGTGGACCTGACCACCAATTTTCAGAATAGCCTGTGGGCCATGCGGGGCTGGCATCTGGCCGTGGGGGTGGAGCTGCTGGCGCCGCCCAGTTTCCCGGTGCGGATGGGTCTGCGCTACGGCGGTAAGGACTCCAGCCAGCTGGGGGTCGGCTTCGGTATCCACAAAGGACCGATCCATTTCGATTTTGCGATGGCTTTCAATAACGGGCTGTTGATTCACACCACCCGGGGCCTGAGCCTGGCTCTGGGCCTGACCCTGGCGCGCTAAGCGGGTAAATTTTACGCCTCAGCTGCGCTGCCTGAGCAGCAGGTAAAATCCCAACCCCAAGAAAATGATATTGGGTAGCCAGGCCGAGGGCCAGGGCTCTAACACACCCTGTTTTCCCAACGATTTTCCCAGCATGATGGCTACGTAGTAGCCGAAGATGACGAAGATGCTCATACCGGCGCCGAAAGCCAGGCTGGCCCGCGGCCGTCCCACGCTCAGGGGCAGGCCGAACAGCACCATGATAAAGCCGGTGCAGGCGAAGGCCACCTTGAAGTGCAGGTTCACCACCCAGCGGGTGGGATCCACGCCGTTACGGATCAGTTGGGCCACAAAATCGCGCAATTCCCCATAGCGCATCTCCTCCGGCGTGACCGCCATTTTCATCAGATCAAGTGGCGTGATGGCCAGGCTTATAAGGGTATCGGCGCCTTGCCGGAAATGAATGGAGGTATCGGCGGGGTCTCGGAAGGAACGGTAAACATAATTCGAGCCGTGCCATAAGCCGCTCCCCTCATCCCATTGCAGCACGTTAAAATCGATACGCTCCAGTAGCCGGCCCTGGCTGAACCGCTGGAGATAAACCCCTTTGGCCTGCTGGTTACGGTAGTCGAAACGGTCGATGGCCAGGGTTTCATTGGCCGAATGTTGGAGGAATATGTTCTGTTTGAGCACCTTGTGCTTGCGGCGGTATTGGCGGGTCAGGAACTGGCTCTGCATTTCCGCTTTCTTTCGCATCCCGGTGGAAACCAGCAAATCATCGAAGAAGAAGGAGCCCGTTGAGATCAGCGCGCCGGCCAGCAGCAATGAAGCTCCGATACGGCGAATGCTCAGCCCCGAAGACTTCATGGCGGTGATCTCGTTGCGTTTGTGCAGCATGCCCATGGAAAAGAAAGTGGCCAGCAGGGTAGCCATGGGGATGGCGTAGCTGATGAACTGGGGTATGGTATACAGGTAATAGGCCACCACCGCCCGGCGGGGCATTTTGGCGTCGATATAGTGGTCCAGGTTTTCCACCACATCCACCACCAGGAATACGATGACGAACGCAAACAGGGAACCGGCCAGGATACCCAGGAAGCGGCGCAGAATATATAGGTCCAGCAGTTTAACCATTGGGTGGAAGATACGAATATTTTCGCTGGATCACTACCGGACATTTGGCCCGGTAGGCCGCCCCGGCAATCGCTGTTTGGTGGTTGGCATTCCCGGCACGCTTCTGATAAATTGATTCCCATGAAATTAGGACAGCTCTTTTTATACCTGGCCCTGTTCCTCGTGCCGGCGCGGGCCCAGGATAGCAGCTTATCCATCCAGATCCCATCGATTGTACTGAGGGGGGTACCCTTCACGGTAACCATTACCGGCCAGCCGGTGGACTCGGTCCGCCTGGAGGTGGGCGGGGTGCGGTTAGCGCATGGGCTCATCGAGCAGGAGGACGGCTCGACAGTCATTCATGATGTGGTGGCGCCGATGATCGGGAGGCATTCCCTGCTGGTACTGACGCCCGGCCCGGCCGGTTCGGTGGAGTTCTTCGCCCTCCCGGGGGCAATCAGCATTCTGCCGCCTTTAATGGCCATCGCCCTGGCATTGATCACCAAGCAGGTGATCCTGTCGCTGTTCTGCGGGGTGTGGCTGGGGGCGGTGTTCGCCCTGGGGGGCTATAATCCCCTGATCGGCTTCTTGCGCACCATTGACAGTTATCTCATCAGGGCCATCACCGATCCGGACCACATGAAAATTGTGCTGTTCACCATGACCCTGGGCGGCATGGTAGGGATTATTTCCCGTAGCGGCGGCACCCGGGGGATCGTGGTGGCTTTGGCCCGGTATGCCCGCAACCGGCGCATGGGACAGTTGGCCACCTGGCTCATGGGGCTGCTGATTTTCTTCGACGACTATTCCAATTCCCTGCTGGTGGGCAACACCATGCGGCCGTTCACCGACAAGTTGAAAATTAGCCGGGAGAAGCTATCCTACCTGGTGGATTCCACATCGGCGCCCATCGCCAGTATCGCCATGGTGTCCACCTGGATCGGGTTCGAACTGGGATTGATCAGCAGTAGTTTCCAGGCCCTGGGGATCGAGGGCAACGCCTATCTCACCTTCCTGGCTACCATCCCTTACAGCTTCTATTCGGTCATGACACTATTGATGGTGGGGCTGCTGGCCTACACCGGCCGCGATTTCGGTCCCATGTACGCCGCCGAGCATCGCAGCCTGTCACAGGGCAAGGTGCTGCGGGACGGTGCTACTCCCCTGCTGGATAAGGAGCTGGCCAACCTGCTCCCTCCCGAGGGGATAGAGAGCCGCTGGCATAACGCCCTGCTGCCGATTGGGGCCCTGTTGCTGGCGTTGGTGGTGGGTCTGTACATGGACGGCCGGGCTGGCCTGGGCGCCGGCAGCCACGACTTCAGGGAGATCATCGGGGCGGCCGATTCCTTCAAGGTGCTCATCTGGGCCGCTTTCGGCGGGACCATGGTGGCGGGTGGATTGGCCATCGGCAGCCGTATTCTGAGCGTTAGTGACACCATTGACGCTTTCCTGATCGGCTTCAAGGCCATGATGGTGGGGATCATCATCCTGACCCTGGCCCGCTCGCTGCAGCATGTGACCGGGGACCTGCACACCGCCGATTATATTTTCCACATGACCGAGGACATTCTCAACCCCCGTTTATTGCCGGTCCTGACCTTTATTATCGCCGCTCTCACCAGCTTTTCCACTGGCACATCGTGGGGCACCATGGCTATCCTGGTCCCGCTGGTAGTGCCCTTGGCTCACCAGCTGCCTCTGGACGCGGGCCTGCCCGAGGCCGGGCAGCAGGCCATTTTCCTGGGTAGCCTGGGGGCAATCCTGTCTGGCTCCATTTTCGGCGACCACTGCTCCCCCATTTCCGACACCACCGTCATGTCCTCCATCGCCTCGGGCGCTGACCATATCGACCACGTACGCACCCAGCTGCCCTACGGCCTGACCGTGGCGGGCGTAACCATCCTGGTAGGCTACCTGCCGGCGGGGTTCGGTTTTAACCCCTACCTGGGCAACCTGCTGTCGCTGGCGCTGTTGGGGTTGGTGGTATGGAAGTTCGGCCGGGACCCCGAGAGGGCCCTGGATTCAGCGAACTGAGCCCTTTGCGGGCGAAGCCCTCAACGGGCGGAGCCGGCGTCGGGGGCGGGACGGATCTGGAGCTGCTCGATCCGCCGCGGGGTCGATTTCTTGATTATATAGACGCCGCTGGGTAAATATATCCGCTCCCCCATGTAGGGGATGCGTCCCAGGGTGGCGGTCAAATAGCCGGCGATGGTTTCATAATCCCCGGCGGGCAACCCCAGGCCGAAGCGGCGGTTGAGTTCTTCCACCCGGGCCTTGCCCCGGGCCAGAATGGAGCCGTCCGGTAACCGGGACGCTTCACTGCCCAGCACGTCGAACTCGTCCTCGAACTCGCCGAACAGCTCCTCGAACAGGTCCTCCAGCGTCACCAGCCCGGCGGTGCCCCCGTACTCGTCCAGGACGATCGCGATTGAGCGTTGGGCCCGCTGCAATTCCTTGAGGACATCCGCGGTAGTGTTGGAATCGGGCACCATTACCACCGGCTTGATGATTGATTGCAGGTCGGACGGGTCCTTGAACAGGTCGTACAGATACACGATCCCAATGATGGTATCCAAGGAATCGCGGTAGACCGGCAGTTTGGAGTTGCCCGACTCAATCAAGGCGTGGATTACCCCGTCGAGCCCTTCCTGCTCCGGTACGGCCACGATGTCGATACGGGGGGTCATAGCCCGTGATACGGGGGTCTCGCCGAATTCGAAAACCTGGGTGATCAATTCCTGTTCGCTTTTCTGGATTACAGCGGCGTCTTTGGGGCTGGCGAACAGGATTTTCAAATCTTCCCGCTCCGGCCGCTGGGGCTTGTTCGATTCGGTTGAGGCCTCTTTCTTAGGCAGGAACCGGTCGCTCAGCTTTTTCAACGGCGCGATGACCGGCAGCAGCACCCAACGTCCCATTATGTGCAGCGGCGCCACCAACCGCAGGTAACGATTGGGCTGCTCAACCGAAATGGACTTTGGCAGGATTTCACCAAAAAACAGGATCACAATGGTTATCACCAGCAGCACCACCGCCGGGTGCCAGCCATGACCGATCAAGTAGATGGTGGCGAAGCTGGTGGCGAAGATATTGGATATGGTGGTACCCACTAGGACGGTGATCAGGAAACCGTCAGGGTCGTTCAATAGTCTGAGTGCCTGGGTCGACCCGCGCCGCTGTTGCTTGCGCCAGACTTCCAGCTGCAACGGGTTGGCGCTGATGTAGGCCAGCTCGGACGCGGAGAAGAAGGCCGAGAGGACCACTCCCAGCAGGGCCAGGGTCAATTCCAGCATGGATCCATCAGTCCGGCATCAGCAGCAGGCGCGAGGCGCGCAGATTAACTTTCATCCTCAGGAGCGTTCCATAGTAAAATCAAGAGCACCTGAAATGGCATAGGCCCAATTTAAAGCTCGCCCCTGGCAGAAACGCTCATATCGTAAAGTGCAATAACCATGGTACCTCCCCGGCCCCGCGGCCACCTGATCACCGAGCACCGTAATCCCCGATCCCGGGAACTGGACCGGCTGTCCATGCGGGAGGTCCTGGATCTGATCAACGCGGAGGACGCCACCATAGCTGCGGCGGTTAAGGGGGCCATCCCCCGTATCGAGGTGTTCGTGGAGCGGGTGGCGGCGGGGCTGTTGACCGGGGGGCGGTTGATCTATGTGGGGGCGGGCACCAGCGGCCGGCTGGGAGTGCTGGACGCCGCCGAATGTCCCCCTACTTTTTCGGTCACACCAGAGATGGTAGTTGGGCTGATCGCCGGGGGCGCGCCCGCGCTGACCAGTTCCATTGAAGGGGCCGAAGACCGCCCGGAAGACGGGACCAGAGCGCTGGCGGCCCTTAATCCCGGTCCCAACGACTGCGTGCTGGGTATCGCTACCGGCGGCACCACTCCCTTTGTTCACGGCGCCCTGGCACTGGCCCGCGAGCAGGGGGCCTTCACCGGCTTCCTGGTCTGCACCGCCGAGTCCGACCTGGAGGTGACGGCCGATGTGATCATCCCGGTGGTAGTGGGACCGGAGGTGGTCACCGGGTCCACCCGCATGAAGGCCGGCACCGCCACCAAGCTGGTGCTCAACATGATCTCCACCACCGCCATGGTGAAGCTCAACAAAACCTACGGCAACCTGATGGTGGATTTAAAAGCCCTCAATGCTAAACTGTGGGAACGGGGCAGCCGCATGATTGCCGAGCTCACCGGCCTGAGCTACGATGCGGCCTATGAACTGCTGCAAGCGGCCGAGGGAGAAGTGAAGGCGGCTCTGGTGATGCATCACAAGGATGTGTCTCTGGCCGCAGCCCGCCGTCGGCTGGAGGCCGTGCAGGGCGTCTTGCGGCAGGTGCTGGAATCGGGGGATTGAGGCTTGTCGCTATCCGAGCAGCCGCAACAGGTGCTAGGGCTCATGTCGGGCACCTCCATGGACGGGGTGGACGCCTGCCTGGCGCGCATCATCCTTACGGAGCGGCGCTTCGAGTTCGAGGTCCTGGATAGCAATTCCTTTCCTTTTGAATCCGATACCCGGCAAGCTATCGCAACGAGCCTGGCTGGTAACAGTGAACAGCTGGCGTCGCTACATTTCCGGCTAGGGGAGACCTATGCCCAGGTGGCAACCAACTTTCTGGACGGGCGGCCGGTGGACCTGGTGGGCTGCCACGGCCAGACGGTGGCCCACCGGGACCGGGAATTCACCCTGCAGCTGGGCAGTCCGGCCCCGCTGGCCCGGGCACTGGGGGCGCCGGTGGTATCCGGATTCCGGGAGGCGGACCTGGCGGCCGGGGGTAATGGGGCGCCCCTGATGCCCTGGCTGGATTGGCAACTATGGCGATCCCGCCAGGAAGGGGTAGCGACCCTCAACCTGGGGGGCGTGGCCAATATCACCGCCATCCCGCCCGGCGGGGACCGCGAGCAGGTGCTCGGTTTTGACACCGGCCCCGGGATGGGATTGATCGACGAGGCGGCCAGGTTGCTCTTTGACAATCCCCTGGACCTGGACGGCCGATACAGCCGTGAAGGAGTCGTGCAACCGGCGCTCCTGGCCGAGTTGCTGGAGCATCCCTTTATCCGCCGGAAGCCTCCCAAGTCCACCGGGCGGGATGAGTTTGGCCGGGAATTGGTGGCGGCGGTGATGGAACGGCACCGGATCGCCCCGGCGGATCTGTTGCGTACCCTGGTGGCGTTAACGGCTAAATCGGTCGCTTTCGCTATCAGGGAATTTGTTAAATTTCACCGGTCATTGAATACTCTGATTGCCAGCGGAGGCGGGGTACACCATCCTATCCTCATGACCGATTTGAGAGCGGAGTTGCCCGGTTGGCAGATTGCCGATTCCCGGGAAACAGGTATCGATCCCGACCACAAGGAGGCGTTATTGATGGCGGCGCTGGCGGTGGCCCATGTTCAAGGGCTGGCGGGGAACCTGCCGGGAGTGACCGGTGCCCGTGAGCCGGTGGTGCTGGGTTGTTTGACCCCCCCTGGCCCGGGTGATGAACAAGGAAAAGGCAGATGAAAGATTACATATTTCGCGAGTACGATATCCGGGGAGTGGTGGAAACCGATTTTCCGCCGGAGGTGGTGCGGGACCTGGGCCGGGCGTTCGGGACCTACATCCTGCGCCGGGGCGGCTTAGCGGTGACCCTTAGCGGTGACATCCGGCTGACCACACCCGAGCTAAAGCAGAATTTCGCGGCAGGGCTGCTGAGCACCGGGCTGGACGTGAAGGACATCGGCATCCTGCCCACACCAGCCAACTATTTCAGCCTACAACAATTGCCGGTGGCCGGGGCGGTGCAGATTACCGGCAGCCACAACCCACCGGAGTTCAACGGCTTCAAGCTGACCCATCAAAGCGGGGCGGTATACGGCCGGGAGATACAGGGGTTAAAGGAACTCATCCGCAAGCGGGACTTCGAAACCGGCGCCGGCACTCTGGAGGAGATTGACGTACTGAGCCCATATCTAGATATGCTGGAGGAAAAGATTGCCCTGGAACGACCGCTGAAGATGGTCATGGACTGCGGCAACGCCGCCGCCGTCCTGGCAGCGCCGGAGATTTTCCGCCGGATGGGCGTCGAGATTACGGAGCTGTTCTGCACCGTGGACGGCACTTTCCCCAACCATCACCCCGATCCCACCGAGGAGGAGAACCTCCAGGACCTGATCGCCGAGATGAAAGCCGGGAATTACGACTTAGGGGTGGCCTATGACGGTGACGCCGATCGGATCGGGGTGGTCGACGACCAGGGGAACGTTATCTGGGCCGATACCCTTATGTGCCTGTTTCTCGAGGAAGTAGCCCGACCGGGTGAGCCCGTGATATTCGACGTAAAATGTTCCCAGGCCCTGGAAGAGGAGATTTTGCGGCACAAGGCGGTTCCGGTGATGTGGAAAACGGGCCACAGCCTGATTAAAGAGAAGATGCGGGAACTGAAGGTAGGGTTTGCCGGCGAAATGAGCGGCCATATCTTCTTCGCGGACGAGTACTTCGGCTATGACGACGCTATTTATGTCTCCCTACGGCTGGCGCGGCTGCTGTCCAGGACGAGCAAATCGCTATCGGAACTGGCGGCGCAGGTGCCCACTTATCACAGCACACCCGAGATGCGCCTGGAATGCCCCTCGGATGAGGAGAAGTTCAAGATTGCCCGGACCTCCGAGGAATACTTTAAGGCCCGGTATGAATGTATCGACATTGACGGGGTACGCATCAAATTCGGTGATGGCTGGGGCCTGGTGCGAGCTTCCAACACCCAGCCGGTGATTGTCTGCCGCTTCGAGGCCCGCAGCCCGGAACGGCTGGAGGAAATCAAATCGTTGGTAACCGGCAAACTACTGGAGTTCGGCGAGATCAAACTGGCGGGATGACCATCTCACCTGAATATCTGGCTACGCTCCGGACGCGGATCGACCGCCGGCTGGTGGAGGTTTACCCCCACGGTCCCCGGCTGCTGGCCGAGCCGATCAACTATGTCCTCAAAGGCGGCGGCAAACGGCTAAGGCCGATCCTGACCCTGATCACCGCCGAGGCGTTGGGCGCCCAGGATGATACCGCCCTGCATGCCGCGGTGGCAGTGGAAATACTGCACAACTTCACCCTGGTGCACGATGACGTGATGGACCGGGACCGCACCCGGCACGGCCAGCCCACGGTGCACACCCGCTGGGACGAGGGAGTAGCCATTCTCACCGGTGACGCCATGTTCATCAACGCCCTGGGGGAGCTGCAACGCTCATCGGTAGCCGTGGAAGCCATGAGCCATGCGTTCATCAAGGGCGCACTGGCGGTCTGCGAGGGTCAGGCCCTGGATAAGGAATTTGAATCCCGGCTGGATGTGTCCCTGGAGGAATATCGCGCCATGATCGACCTGAAGACCGGGTACATGCTCGGTCTGGCCGCGGAGCTGGGCGCCCTGGCGGCCGGGTGTGAGCCGGCCCAAGTGGAGAGTGTGCGCAACTTCGGCCGGCTGTTGGGACGGGCTTTCCAGATCCAGGATGACCTGTTGGAACTATTCTCCGATGCCGGTACCATGGGTAAAAGTCTGGGTAGCGACTTGCTGGCGGACAAGAAGACCTACTTGGTGGTAGCCGCCCTCGACATCGCTCGGGAGCAGGTGCAAGGGGCCCTGGATCTGGCTAAGCGGGATCTGGAGGCGGGAATGGAGGCTCTGCGGGCCCTGCTGCAGGAAAACGGTATCCAAGCGAAAGCCGAAGGGGTAGTAAAAAATACCATCGCAAAAGCTTTGGACGAACTGAACATCCTGGGGGAGCGGAAGCAATCACTGGTGGAATTCAGTCAACTGGTGTTGAACAGGAAGAATTAAACCGTTTAACGGGATATTCCCGGATCCGGGACAAGTGAAGGGAGAAAGCCTTGGACGACCTTATCCAACGTTATGACCGGAGCGATATGCGGGCGGCGATTCGCGGCTGTCCCGGGCAGATAACCGACATCCTGGACCGTTACTCCTCATGGACACCACAGGCGGGGACCCGGGATTTCGAGCAGGTTCTGTTTATTGGGATGGGAGGCTCCGCCATCGGTGGCGACCTGGTGCGAGTTTGGATGGACCAGCTGGCAGCACGGCCCCTGGTGGTGCTGCGGGGCTACAGCATCCCAGGCTGGGTGGGTGAGCACACGCTGGTGCTGGCCTCCTCCTACTCGGGCAATACTGAAGAGACCCTGGCGGCCACCGGGCAGGCGGCGGACAGGGGCTGCCGGGTGGTGGCGCTCACCAGCGGGGGACGGCTGGCCACACTAGCCGGGTCGAGCGGTTGGGACCGGCTGGAGGTTCCCGGAGGAATGCAACCGCGGGCAGCCATTGGTTATTCAGTGGCGGCCACCTGCGCCGCCCTGGTGAACCTGGGGCTGTTGCCCCGGTCGGTGCTGGACGATTTGGCGGCCGGCGCCGAGCTGATGTCCGCCGACGGCTCGCTTTGGGCCGATCACGAGCACCAGGACAACCCCAATCCGGCCATTGCGAAGCAA
>SDBT01008068.1_pt1 | contig 17258 bp, 20 predicted proteins | sample 2277101 | NCBI WGS metagenome assembly SDBT01 (sample SAMN10404973, study PRJNA504765) | marine sediment metagenome | isolation source: marine sediment core GS10_PC15, 103 cmbsf | place: Arctic Ocean: Southern Knipovich Ridge | collected 2010
GAAATGCTTGGATTCTCAAACAAGGAAGAAGCAACTGAGTGGCTTTCATCGGAGCAAAGCATTAATCCAAAATTGACAGCCGATGAAAACGATGCCATGCAATATTATAAAACAGATGGCTATTATGACATAAATTCCGATTTGCGTGACGCTGGATATTCAGAAGATGACCGCGTAGATATTATTGAATCGGTGATAGATGGAACTAGTCTTTCTCGATCAATCGTGGCATATCGTGGCGCGGATTGGGATGTATTTGATGAAGAAGACCTGACAGGTAGCGAAATTGAAGATGGTACATTTGTTTCTACGAGTCTCATTGAGAATGTTGCGGCAGCTCACGCTGAGGGTGTCATTCTAGAGATTCGTGTATCGAAAGGTGCAAAAGCGATAAACATGGAACGGTGGCAGGTTGGTGGTTGGGCTGAAGGAGAAGCTGAATTGTTATTGCAACGCAATGCAACTTTCAAAGTAATCAGTGATGATTTTGGTACCGATCCAGATACGCGGAGAATGGTTTTGGAGTTAGTATTACCATGAAAAGAGATAAAAAAGCGCGTTTAGTATGGCGAAAAGGGGATATTAAAATCATCAAAAAGAAGCAAGCTGCTGAGGGGCATGACGCAGATTGGATAAAGACAGAAGAAGCCTGCACTATCGAAGAAGTCCCGACCAGGGCTGTCGATCTGTCAGACAAAGAGATACTGAGTCTGAATCTTCACCTGGAGGAATTGTGGGACTTGCACTTCGCGGACAATGACGCGAAAGTTGTAAAGGGCAACGGTGACCTCACACGAGCACAAGTGACGGCCGGCATGGAGACAGTTCACGAAGAGATGAGGAAACGAGATTTAGCAGAGGCAGGCCGTCGTGTTCGGGCTACCCGTGTCAGACAGGTTAAGAACATCATTCAGGCCTGGCAGAAACTAAGGACAGAACTAGATGATTGGCTCAAGTGGGCCGAGTACATGGATGGAGATTGGGTGGAAGCTCCTAATATTCATGGGGAGCCGGTGAAAGAGGAGATTATGCAAGAATTATTTGGTCATTACGTTATCATAGCCGGCACTCGTGTATTTATTCAGGAGAAAGATACTTTTGCTTCCCGTGACCGAGAGTGGGATGCTTCAGCCGCCGAGAAGCGGATAAGAGCGTGGGCAGATGCCGAAGACGGCCCTAATGCTAAATACGGGCGAGCGTTTTTATATCACGATTCAGACGTCGATGGATTTGGGGGATATAAATTATCCTACCAAGATGTGATAGATGGGGAACTAAAAGTAGTGCCTCGTGCAATCTTTGCCGTAGCGGGAGCCCTGAGTGGAGCCCGGGGTGGTCTGAAGATACCAGAGAAGGCTAAGCAGGCTATTCGTAAGAGAGTAGAAGGCTTTTATGCTAAGATGCGGAAGGAATTCGACGACGAGAGCATAGGAAAGGAGTAAGAAAGGTCAGACCCGGAGGACGTCACCGGAAAAGATTGACGTATCGAATTAGAGAAGGAGGTTAACGATGTTGGTAAACTTACTTACGTCCTCCACCGTGGAGGAACTTGTATTAATAGGCGAAGCGGCCAAGGGCATGGCAGTTCTTACCAAGGCCCTGGACGCTGCTGTGAAGGCATTGGAAGCGGGTAAAGCTACTGTTGCAAAGAGCGCGATTCAGGCTGCTCTTGCCGCCCTCGAAGGGGCAGAATACGCTATGCCCGAAGAGATGGACTTCGATTTGCGGCCTCTTGCAGAGATGGGTAAAGACGTGGCCGCCAAAGCTCTGAAAGAAGCATTGGCTAGCGTTTCTACCGGTGATCTGAAAGCAGCGCTTACCGTTCTCAATGCTGTCAAAGCTCAGTTTGGTAAGAAAGAGGAGCCGGAAGAGACTGTGGAGGCAGAGGAAGAGAAGCCTGATCTCGTTGAGGCAGAATTTGCCGAATCAGCATCTGGTTTTACTCTTCTGGAAGAGGTGGACGGCAATCCTCTGTCCATGACCGTCGAGATCATTCAGCCTGGTTGGGGCAATAAACGCGACAATAACTACTATAGTAAGGACTTGTTGAAGCGTGTCGCTCACCAGTTCGTGGGCGCGAAGATGTACGAGACCAACCATAAGGCAAAAGAGACCACCAACCGTAACTGGGTGAGCACCATCGTCGGGCATACTGGTTTTACCGATGTTGGCGCACCGGTATACGAGGTCATGGCACACGCACCTGATTTCATTCAGAGGACCAAGAACCTGGCGAAAGCGGATCTGATAGAGAAGTTGGAATGTTCCATCAGGGCCAAGGGTACGACACGACCGGGCAAGGTTGGAGATCGATCCGGTAACATCGTCGAGGACGTCTTGAACATCATTAGCGTAGACTGGGTGTCGAAAGCCGGTGCTGGTGGCAAGGCGGTTAATATCGCTGAAGTCAAGACTGAAGAGGTTAAGACCGAAGAGGTCAAGACTGAAGTGGTTAAGATCGTCTACTTGGCTGAGGAGACAGTTTCGACTATCTTAGGGTCCGCGACGTTACCGAAAGTCGTCAAGGCTCGGCTCTCGGAACGAGACTATCTCGATCAAGAAGCAGTAGAAGAGGCTATAAAAGCCGAACGCACCTATCTGCGTGAAGCGTCTGGAAGTGGTAAGGTCAAGGATTTGGGTGAGTCTCAATCCGTTGCACAGACCAAGACACTCGAAGAAGTTAATGCGCGGCGAGATGCGGTCAACGAGAAATTTCTAGGGAGGTAACCGATGACTGAAGAAGTTTTGACCGACTATCAGATTTTGGACAAGAATGGCGCGCACTGGGACGTTCCTTATGCCCGGTTGGAAGATACGACACCGACCGTGTCTAATCCTTGTGCCGTGCTTAGTCGAGAAGACACCACACCGCAGCTTACCGGTACGATTTTGGCCATTGATGCCGTCGACGAGATCGCAACTGTCAACTTCACCAGTGGCGATATTCGTTGGTGGGAAGTGCGGAATGTGCTTACTTACAATGCGGGCGTTGCTGAGTTGACCTGGGGCGAGCTCAACATCGGCGATCTGGTGTACTACGATCGCACTATCGCCATCATGCCGGCCGGAGTGTACCTATCGACCAGCCCGTTGGACGGGATCGATGGGGATGCCAACCCGTTCTTTGGATGGATCGTGATGCGGGACGATGCGGATGCGGCCCTCTTTGCCAAAGGCGAGGACGCCGTCGCCAGCACGGAAGATTGTGCCATCATGCAGGCCGGAACTGGCTGTGGTGGGTAAATAGAGAAAAATGGAGGATTATAATGGAATCACTTAGAGGATGGCTCGAAGAGTACATGTTAGCGGAGGTTGGCTACACGCCGGCCGAAGTTATCGATACTCGGATCACCGCACTACGAGAGATGATGACCAACTGGAGGAGCATGAGCGTCGCTCAATTCCAGGAGGTCATGACTACGGCTCACTTTTCCAGTTACTTTGCCGACGCCCTCTCGCGAAGTTTTATGAAAGACTACGACTACATGACGGGCGACTGGAAGAACTATACTTTTGCCGACACCGCTCCTGACTTTAGGGACGTAGATCGGTTCCGTATGACAGAGCCCGGTGGATTAGTCGTTCGTCGTGAGCTCAAAGACCATCAGGAGACGAGTATAGCTGAATCGATCATCTCATACGGGGTCGAGGAATATTCCCGGTCGTTTACCGTAAGTTGGCAGACCATCATGAACGACGACCTGGGCAAGATTCGCGAGACCCCTACTCGGATGGCACGGGCAGCCGCTCGGTGGGCAGACGCTTGGGTGTCCGCACTGTACGATAACGCGGTTACCCAAAACTCACTCACCGCACTTGGGTTGACCTATGGAGGTACTGGCAGGCTGACGGCCCTTAACCTGGCCGTCGGTCTAAATGCAATGATGCAGCATCAGGATGCACTAGGGAACCCGCTGAACATCGCTAAGGTTCACCTCATCATCCCGCCGATTCTTCGGATTCAGGCCGATACCATCATCAAGAGCACCTTGGTGGCTGGTTTGGCGACAAACGACATCAATGTGTTGCCTGGTTATCTCGCGGGCTACTGGGTCGATCCCTATATCACGACGACCGCTGCGTCCGTTCCTTGGTACTTGATCGCCGATCCGTCTGACATCCCGGTCGTTACCGTCGCGCGGCTAGCTGGATGGGGTGGTCCGGCAGTGTTCCAGAAGACGTCCGATATTTCGGTTATCTCTGGCTCTGTTCCGGCCCCGTTCCTGCTCGGTAATGCCGATCACGGCGCGATAATGTATTTCGTCGAGGACATCATCGGTGGGTGGGATAATGCGACTTGGGTCGGAGTGACCGATTACCATGGTCTTTACTATTCGGACGGCACAGCGCCGTAAAGCAGCTTCTCTTGTAACAAGAGCAAGAGAACAAAATCAATGGACTACAGTGGCTCATAGAATGGGTCAAAGGAGAATGCAATGCCAAGAGCTAAGGTCGAAAAGGGGTCTGGTGTTCCTTATGCGGAGTACGTAATTCCCGTATTGCCAGGTACACCGGAAGCAGAGGCACTTCTAAGACCTGCTTATCAGCTTACAGTTGAAGAAGCAGAAGAGTTAATTAGGGCGCGGGTGGAAAATCCTACCCACGTCCCATGGGACGTGTACCAGAAGGCGAAAGCCTTCATGGCAAACTACTCGTCTAAACCGGGCGTAACGTCCACGAGGCCAGGTTGGAAGCGTGGCCCACGCCCTATGTAAAGGAGTAAATGATGGCACAACCAATAGTTGTAAAATTTCCAGCGTTCTTCCCGCCGCCCATTGGGTTTAGGGATGATCACTATTACGGGTTGCGTAGTGGTACAGACGCAACTGCATATTGGGTTGACTCGCGGATCGGGAACGATAGTTATCCCGGAGTAGACCCTGAATACCCGAAAAAGACGATTCAAGCAATGGTTACAGCTTTGAGAGCGACGGCTGATATCGGTGCTCAGATCTACTGTGCAGGTGAGTTTGAAGAGAGCGTGATCGTTACCGCAGCCGCGCCGACTTACGTCAGTCTGATCGGACATCGGTTCGCGCCCTGGGCGTCCGACGTTGCCGCCAATCCTTGCCTGACCTTGAGGACTGAGGGTTGGACGGTCGAAGGGTTTGAGTTTCAGCCCCCGGCCTCTGCCGCGGGCGTCGAGGTTCAGGACGACGCCGACACTATCAGCGCCTACAAGACAGTCATCCGGAACAACAAGTTTGACGGTCTGTGGTCGGGCCTGTACGGCATCAACTTCACCGGCGCCCCTCATCGGGTTGACATCGTGAATAACTGGTTCATTGAGATGCATCAGGCCGGAAATGATGCTTACTGTATCTTCGTCGAGGAGACCGCAACCGGTCCCGGTAGCCCTTATCAGGGCTCCATCGTGGGTAACCGGTTCAGCGATTCCGATAACTACGTTGGTGGTAATGCACACATTGTTGGGTTTAACCTGACCCTCGTCAAGGATAACATTTTCGAGGAAGGTGTGCTGATCATTCCGGCATTCTATCTGGACTTGCGTGGCGGGTCGCGTGGCTATAATATCGTGACCGGTAACTACTTTGGTGGAGCGTACACGACTGGAGGTGGCTATTTTGCTCATGCTGCAACGCCGAATAGCTGTTGGACTGGTAACATGACCGAGCCGACACCCGCTACCGTAGCGGACAACGGCTACACGATTGCAGTGCCGGTATAGAGGAGAATATAAAATGGCAAATCCAAAAAATGCAGCGTGGTATGGTGGCGGCCTGGTTCCTTGGTTGCTGCCTGCTACGAGTCGAGTCTTTTACGTCAATAGTGCGGCTAGAGGCGCGCTTGATACTAACACGGGTTTGGATCCCGACAATGCGTTTTTGACAATTGACGTTGCGATTGCCGCATGTAGCGGGGTCACCCACGATTACATCTTTGTGATCGAGCACGACGATGCTACGGAGACGTATCCTATTGAGATGGACGTGGCCCGTGTTCACCTCATCGGTGAGCCGGGTACAGGACGTCCTCTCCCTCGCGTTCGGGTGGACTCAGATGTAGACGCAATCGATCTTTCAGCCGATTACTGCGAGATTGCTGGTCTCGTTATCGACAGCGATCAAGATGGGTACACGAATCGGTTGATAGACGTTTCTGGCGGGAACTTTAATATCCATCACAACTACATCGCTTGGTTCTTCTGGGGCTATGATGGTGTCCATTGTAGGGGTGGCAGTGCTAATAACGGGCTGATCGCAGACAACTACATTGGCGCGCATGGTTATGCAAACTACGGTGTTTACACCGACGCATCTCCTACTCGTGTCGTTGTCCGGGACAACGTGATTGTCAATAATGGCGCACAGAAAAATGGTGTTGCTGGAATCTGTCTTGCCAGTGATGCCTATTGCTCTGCGCTCGATAACAAGTTCAAAGTTGCCGGTGGTGCTGATGGTCAGGCAATTCTATTGTTGGGCACAGCATGTTTTGCTACAGGTAACGAGGTTTGTGGGCCTCAAGGCGGGTTTGGTGCGTTTAATCCATTCCGCTCTAATATTCTCACCTCGAATTTTTGGGGTGTCAACTACGCCGGTGCAACTCCGTTGTTGCCCGTAGTGTCATAGGGAGGTAAATAATGGCAGAACACAATCCTTGGAAGACCGCAGGTGTTAATAACATCTTGACGCCTGGCGTCGCAGTAGGAGACGTGTTTTACGTGGATGGCGTGGGCGGCTCTGATTCGGCATTGAATCCCGGTATCGATCCTATGGCTCCGCTGTTGAGTATCACACGTGCCCTTGCGCTATGTACTGATGACGACAACGATACGGTGATCGTTCTGAACTATCCGGAGAATACGGTTGTGGTCGGTGAGGCCGAGCCCATCGTGGTGAACAAGAACCGCGTTCACATCCTGGGTGCTGCTTATCCGTACGTGCGTGGCGATAAGAAAGCTTACATCGGTGCGCAGGGTGCGAATCCCATCTTTCAGGTGACAGCACGATGGGTCGAGATAGCGTACTTTAAGCTCGGTGGTGGTGCAGGGGCTGGTTGTATTCAGCTCGCAAACACGTTTGAATCGAAAGGTCTTTCTGTCCATCACTGTATCTTTGCGACCAAGTACGGTCCTGGTGGCGCTCCGGCTTACGGGATCGATGCGAGCGCCGGAAATCATGGCAACTGGATGTATATCGGTGATAACGTTTTCTCGAATCCTATTACCAGTCATGCGATCTATATCCAGAATGCGGCAGGTTTTTGCATCGAACGGAACCGCTTCATTTGCCCTGGTGGCATAGGTGTTTTCTGTGAAGGCCCTTCTGGTCATGGCGAGATCATCGATAACTACTTTGGGATCGCGACAGCTAATGTCGCACTTCTTGGAGCGGCTATCACTCTGATCGGCAGTACGCAGGGTGTGTTGGTTGCTGGCAATATGGCAAATAGCGGTATGCCCAATATGGGTGTGAATCCATACCGTGATTCTGGTACTGGTGCAACGAATCAGAACTCTTGGATGGGCAACGTGTTGGGCTCTGCTTTTACAGCACCGGCGTAGAGGTGATCGATGGCGTGTCAGGAAATGTGGGCAGATGCAGAGGCATATTCACGCTGGTGGTGCCGGGAGCTAAATCCAACAGAGCAGTCACGGGTAGAACAAGTGCTAAAGGACGTATCTGCTGATATTAGTGCCGTTCTCGCAGCGACCGGTTCCTGTGACTGTACGTTGGCGTCCTGGGTCCCGGCCTACCTGAGAAAACTTACCGTCATCGAGGCTGCGATATTCCATAAATGTCCGTGTAGCAGGGCCAGACTATCCGACTCTGATCGGACGCAATGGCTTACCTGGTTAGATATGCAACATGCTCTGTTGAGAACCGGGGAGCTGATCGTATGTGCCGGCGAGACGGGAAAAGACTTTCCTGCCGGTGGATACGTAGAACAACCGTGGACGGAGTGGGGCGCAGCGAGAATACTGGAGAGATTGAACAGATGATATACACATCTATTGAAATAGCTACCGTTATAACGGGCTTACTAAACTGTCATTCGTGGTTACCGAAGTTTCTCTACAGGCAGTGGGATGCGGCGCTAACGGCTGCAATGCTTAGCTTCTCTATTCCTGACCACGTATGGAGTGACGATGAAATAAAGCCAGTGCTTCAAGGCCTTTTCATGGCTAAGGATTCTAAGCCCTGGCAGGCTGCATTGGTTACGTTAGGTTATTTACTTACCGATCCTCAGGAGCTCGACGAGGAGGTTTGGCATGATAGTGTACCACTATCCGAACCTTAACAATTTACCAAGTGCGGGTGGAGTGCGTCAGCACATCGCGCATTTACTACCCGCATTGGAGCGGCAGGGGATCCGGTTTACGGACTGGGTTCCTGAAGCAGACGTCGTTCACGTTCAGACCAGTTATCGGGCGTCAACGCCGGACGTGTGGACTTGTCACGGTGGATTTGTTCCTCCTATTCTAGAGGTGGCACAGAATCTTAGGGAGGCCAAGACCGTGATTAGCGTTGCTCAGTGGGTAGTCGACGAGTATTTTCCGCCCCGGGACGAAGTTTACGTCATTCCTAACGGTGTAGACGTCAAAGAGTTTGAGAATCTACCGTTCTCTGGATTAGAGCCTGGTTATATTCTGTGGTCTAAGGCGTTTCTACGTCCTGATTGGGACATGTTCTACAGGCTGGCAGAGGCAAATCCCGATCTGCGGTTTGTATCTACTCTGTTTGATCCCTGTCGTCCGACGTTACCTGTGGGACTTGGTGGAGTTCCTATATTACCGAATCTTCAGGTTATCGGTATTCAGACTTACGAGGCCATGAAATCGGTCATGAATGACTGTTCTATTTACGTCTCGACTGGGTCCGAAGTATGCCCTATTCAAGTGTTAGAAGCGTGGGCCTGTAGGAAACCCGTTCTTGCTTGGGAGGGAGATGGCAATGCTGAGCTTTTACGTCCAGGGAGTTTTGCTATTATGGGTGGCTGGATGTACGTGGACTTTGACGAGATGGTTTATGGTCTCTCGGCCCTCTTAGAAGATCCAGAGTTTTATGGCAGTGCGGGGCGAACTCGAGTCGAGCACGCTTATGCTTGGGATGACATAGCGAGGAGGACGGTTGAAGTCTATCACCGCAGTTGTGCCCTGCTATAATCTAGGCCACGTCCTTCCCAAAGCCGTAGAGAGCCTGAAGACGCAGGGGGATATAGAGATCATCGTTGTAGACGACTGTTCTACCGATGATTCGTTAGCCGTTGCGAAAACGCTTGGCGTCAAAGTGGTAGCCCATTCTGAGAATCGGGGCCTTTCTGCTGCGTTGAATACGGGATTTAGTGTCGCGACCGGTGATCGGCTCGTCATTCTATCACCTGACGACTTGTTGGCTCCGTTTGCGTTATCGAAGATGTCTGCTGTAGATGCAGACGTAGTAGCTTCTCACATGCTGGTTGGTGGCCGAGAGGTAAGGTGTAAGGCTCTCGATTTAGATACCCTGCTCGTCGCAAATTGTCATGGGTATGCTGCTCTGTTTAAGCGGTGGGTGTGGGAGGAGACCGGTGGGTTTAAGGAGGCCATGAACCCGTCCTGGGAAGACTATGAATTCTGGTTACACGCGGCAAAACTGGGTGCTTCTGGTACTTTAGTACCAGAGCCGTTATTCATTTACAATCCGAATCCGATGGGCCGCTCCTGGGAAGCGCACGGAAAAGAACGTCTATTGCGAGGCAAGTTAGAGGGGTTTCATCAGGACTTGTTTGGAAAGGGCCGTGGGGTCGTGACGGTCGTCATTCCCCTTTATGAGCAAGAAGAATGGTTACCGGCCGCAATAGAGAGCGTGAGAGCACAAGTATATCCACACGTAGAAGTGTTGGTAGTAGATGATGCCAGCCCGACCAGGGCACATCATCACGACTTACCGGTGATACGGCACGAAGAGAATAGAGGACTCTCGGCGGCTCGTAACACCGGTTTTTCGAATACCGGTACTCAGTACGTGGTTCCACTCGATGCCGACGACGAGCTTAGCCCGTCGTTCGTCGAGGAGTGCATGGCTATAATGGGCGAGAAGGAGTACGTCTACACCGACGTCTATTTCATCGGTGACGCGATACACGAGCATACCGTTAGCAAGTTTAATTGTGACAAGCTATACCAGGGCCACATTCACGTCATGACCGTGCTCATGCAGAGACAGATGTGGCAGGACGTCGTTGATTCTCGTGGGTTTGGGTTCGACGAACGTATGTTAGCCGGGTACGAGGATTGGGAATTTACGTTAGCGGCCGTAGAAGCAGGCTGGTATGGTAAATATCTACCGGAACCCTTATTTGGATATCGGTTCCATTCAACAGGCAGTATGAGGATAGACGCAAAAGAACTAGATCCTGAGCTTCGGGCCTACGTTCGCGCCCGTCATCCGAGGAAGGAATTTATGACAGATTGTATACATTGTAGTAAAGGCAAATTTACGCGACGAACTTCACGAAAGATAGTCAAGCCGGGTTTGGGAGAAGTGGGATTGGGAGAGCCGTTATTGGTTTCTTTCGACGGTGAGTCATTTCCCGTGAAGAGGGGTATGCGTTTGTACACGAGTAAGCGATGGTTCTTTGCTTGTGGGCAGGATGCGCACCTGTTTGACGAAGGCGTGTTTAAGGTTTATCGACTAGATCAAGTCAGTCCTAAAATGTTGAGGACAGCTATGGAGGCAATGAATGTTGAAGGAAGCCCTGGCAGCGTATAGGTTGACCCATTTGTTTGTTTACGAAGACGGTCCTTTTGGAATCTTCGATTGGATCAGACACAAGGCCGGTATATCTATTGAGGTACAGCAGGGGTATGAGTGGTGGTGGACTGCGGCGGGTGAAGTTCGGTCGGAGGAGGTTTCTCGGGAGACAGTTCACACAGACGGGTTTTGGGCGGAATTACTCGCTTGCCCTCTCTGTCTTTCCGTTTGGTTTGCGGGCTTGGTGAGGCTTTTACCAGACTTTGTTGTCGACTGGTTGTCCGTAGCCGGTATATGTCTACTACTTTTCAAGAGGTTCGAATGAAGCCGAGGATTCTTGTTACAGGCGGTTGTGGGTTTATCGGGTCTCACTTGTGTCGGCGCATTTTGAAAGAGGGTTACAAGCCTGTGATCCTCGATACCATGTTTACGGGCAGTGCCGACAATTTGGGGGACGCTGTTTCCCAGTGCTCGTTCGTGAGAGGGCGTGTTACAAATCGAGACGCTTTAGCACGGGCGATGTCCGGCGTGAGTGTAGTTTATCACCTCGCTGCCAGGAATGACGTCTCAGACCGGCCATACCATAACGCAGCGATATTTACCACGAACGTGATGGGAACGGCGTGGGTACTTACACAGGCCCGTAATTTAGGTGCTCATAAGGTTGTGGTCGTCTCTGCCGCCGACGTCTATGGAAACGTGGTGCCTGGCCAAGTGGGCGGACTGCTTAGGCCCGACTCCGTATATGGGGCTAGTAAGAGAGCGGCTGAGATAGTCTGTGATTCCTTCGCTCAGATCGGTATGGAGATCGTCGTACTTAGACTTTACGACGTCTATGGGTCGGGTAGTCATAGTGTCGTAGATCAGTTTAAGGCCGGGTCTCGCGTTATTTACGGTGATGGCAGCCAGACGAGAGACTTCATCCACGTCGACGATGCCGTAGATGCTTTATGGAGAGCGCGCCGGTGGGATTCGGGGATCTATAACGTCGGCACGGGAATCGAGACGACTGTTTTGGGTTTGTATAATCTGATTCATGCCGACGAGCCTGATTTCCAGCCCGTACCGGAAGGAGATTTATATCGTAGTTGTGCCGATAAGCCGGTGTCCACCACCTTACGAAAGTTGGAGGACTATTTCTGACATCTTCTCCCCTTTTAGAGAGAGGTTCCCACAGGGAACTAGCAAGTTGGCGGTTGAGCCGCCATCAAGTGTGCTTGTTCGAGACGCACACCCGGAACTTCCGAAGAAGCCCGCGTCGTGTCAGGCGACGCATCGCAAGAAGCGTGTAGCCCCTTGCGAGAGATGTTGATCGCAGCATTGAAATCTGAGTTGACTTGATAACCACAGGAGACACACTTAAAATGTGCCTGATTAGGACGATTGGCGCGAGTGGCATGACCACAGCGAGAGCAAGTCTGGCTGGTCTTGCGGGGATCAATCCACACGATAGGGATCCCCGCCCGTTCTGCTTTGTAGATAATCATATTATCCAACTGACGGAAAGCCCAGTTGTTCATCATGCGGTTGAACCGTTTGCTTCCCCGTACCCGGCTGCGGATACCATCCAGCTGCTCGAGGACGATCACGCCGCCGGTTGTATTTGCTACGATATTGACCAGTTCGCGACTGATTTTGTGGTTTATGTCTCTTTGCCAATACCGCTCTTTGCCCTTGCTGGCCCGTACCCTGTCCAACCGGCCCTTGCGCTGCATCCTGGCACGGTAAGTCTGGAAACGACGCCGTCTATCTTGAATGACCTTGCCCGACCAGAACTTGACGACATCTGGCCCAACCAGCGTTGCTACCTTCGCGATCCCCAAGTCCACACCGAAGAACTGAACACCATCACAGATGGTAGGTATGTTAGTGGAATAGCGGATGGGCAACTGGACGTACCATTTGTTATCGCGTTGGAAGATACGGGCATCACCCTGAGCGAGGGAAAGAGTGTCCAGATACCGCCTTGGGACACAGAGCGGGAGCCAAATGTATGTGCCCCGCTTGCCTGTGGAGATACGCAAAACCCAACGGTTACCACTACGAAACAGGCGGTAGGCATGACAGCCGAGACCGATAGGAAGGTTTCCATTAACAGTGGGCCAAGACGCTTTCCTGAAATGTCTAGATTTCTTCAAGCCCCAATAGGTATGTATCATGCTTTGGGTCTTGCGCAGTGCCATTCTCGCATAATCGGACGGAAGGTTAAATCGTTCACGAATGATGTAGTAGCAACCGTGATGCAGTCTCGTAAGGCTGGACGCACGTCCATTCTTGTTCGAGAAATCCAAGATATAATACACGGCTTGGTTGTATCTTTCTTGTATCGCCTCGAGGTATTCTCGCTTGTGATTAGTGGGAGAGACAACCTTGATTACAACACATTCTTTCCGCATAGTAACTATAGTATAACACAGCTTCGAGAAAATGTCAAATTTAGAGTAAGGAGGAGCGGTTTTCTCTCTGCCGCTGAAATTCTATGAAGACGCTAGTCGTTGGAGGTGGTTATTGGGGCCAGAACTACATTCGGGAATTAGGGCATAAGTGTGTCTTCGTTCTCGACAGCGATCCTCGGGTTTGTGCTGATCTGAGACAACGATTCGATGTGCCGTGCGGCACAGCCCTGCACCGATCGGTGCAGGACACAGTACTGGACAGTCCTGTACAGTGCACATGTATAGAAGATGTTGAATACGAGGCCGTGATCGTCTGTACGCCACCGGATACACACTATCTGATCGCTAAGACGTTTCTGGATGCAGGTAAATACGTCCTGGTCGAGAAGCCCATGACCATGAACGTGACCGAGGCTGAAGACTTAGTTTACTACGATAAGTGCATGGCTGGCCTGATCTATCTGTTTCATCCGGGAGTAGAGGCCTTACGGCGGTTCTATCAGAGAGGAACGTGGAGTCATCTCTACAGTCGTAGGACCAACGAAGGCCCTGCTCGTAAGGACGTGTCCGTACTTTGGGATCTTGCCCCTCACGATATATCTATTTTCAATTACATCACGGGAGAAACACCTGAGGTAGAGAAGCTAGAGAGTCGGGACTACGCAGTTTTACGATTGACTTACTCGTCTGTCACAGCAGTGAGTTACGTATCCTGGTGTGGAGGTCCTAAGACCAGGTTAGTAGAGTTAGTGCCTGTCTCGGGCGATCGAGTAATCTTCGACGATATGCAGATCACGCCAGAGAAATCACCGTTAGCCAGGATGTTAGAAGCGTTTTTATCCAAGAATTGGGATCGTTCCACGGCACTCGATGGGCTGAATGTAGTGAGGGCCTTATCGTGAAAGAGGCTGTGGTAGAGGGGATATTGCACGAGCACGATTTTAGTGAATATTGTGCTGTTGTTCGGTGCTCTTGGTGCGCAGCTTGGCGTAATGATGGAGGGGATGGGTGGGCGGCTTGTGATGCACTAGCATACTACACCTGGTTAAAGAGTAACGGGTATCGGATTATTCGTAGCTCAGTCGAGAAAGGTGCGACCTCGTGATAAGACGAGTGGTGTTATCTTTGGGGGTAAAAGAGCGACAGGCCGTCAGTCGAGTTCTCAGTTCTGGTCGGTACGTGAATGGTCCAGAGACGACCGCATTCGAAGAAACCTGGGCCGATTATTGCGGTGCTAAATATTGTGTGGGTACGGGTTCTGGAACTCAGGCTTTGGTCATCGCTTTTCGTGCTCTCGGTATTCAACGAGGAGATAGCGTATTGTGTCCGGCTTTGTCGTTCGTTGCCACTGCCGAAGCAATCGTGACCGCTGGTGGGACCCCAGTCTACTGTGACGTAGACGAGCGGGGCTTGATGGATCCGGACAGTGCCCCGTGGTGTAAGTTCGTCTTGCCCGTCCATTTATACGGCCAGTTGGTAGACTTGAGTTGGATGAGGAAAATGTTGGGCTCGATCTTCGTCGAAGACGCCTGTCAGGCCCATGGGAAATTTAAAGAACTTAAATCAGACGTCGCCTGTTTTAGTTTCTACCCGACCAAGAATTTAGGAGCATTGGGCATGACGGGCGCGGTAGTTACGAATGATGAGGAAGTGTACGAATACGCAAAAGAGATCTCCATAATGGACGAGATTCAGGCGGCGGTACTTTTGGCTAAACTTCCCTTTTTAGATGAAGCGAACGAGAGACGTCAGCAGGTAGCACAGTGGTACGGAGAACTGGGCATAAGCTCGTTTACCAGGGACGGAAATCACTACGTATATCCCGTCATGGTTCGTGAGCCAGAGCACGTGAAACGGGTTATGTGGGACGCGGGAGTCGAAGTTGGGATACATTTTCCCTATATCCTCCCTGATCGTGTCCCTTCGGGCATGCTCAGGCCATATTTACAAGCAAGAAAGATTGCTTTTGGGCACGTGACCTTACCAATGTATCCGGAATTAGATCGAGAGACCGTGAAACACGTCAGCGAGGAGTTTCACCGTGCCCAAGGAGTAATCAATGCCTAGACGCAAAGGTTTTGTAGTAGAACACAAAGCTACTTTCGAGGACGACCTGGATACTGGCTACAATGTTGTGTTAAGGGAGGGGTGTAAAGTCGGGAAGTGTGTTAGGATTTGGTCGAACACCGTGATCGATGCAGATGCCATTATCGAGAGCTACGCACGCATTCACTGCAATTGTTACATCGCGCAGCAATGCGTCGTCGAGGAGGGTGCCTTCATTGGGCCGGGCACGCAGTTGCTCAATGATAAATACCCTCCTCGGTTCGATAAGAATCTATGGGAGCCCGTCATTGTTAGACGTCATGCAAGAATTGGTGGCGGTGTAACGATTTTACCCGGGGTAACGATAGGTGAAGGTGCTCTCGTTGGTGCCGGGTCCGTAGTGACCAAGGATGTTCCACCTGGCGAGACTTGGTACGGTAATCCAGCGAAGGAGGTGCAATGCAAGTTAAGGTGATCGAGATCATGCCATTTTGGACGACCGTCGAATACGAAGTAGACGGGCTCCTACAGCGAAGACAGTTACCGACCGCTCTTTGCGGTATAAAGAAGAAAGGGCCGATAGATTTACCACCCAACTTTGTCGAGATGGGCACACCCTACGGTGCAGTAGATTTAGTGGATGCATTGGGTGAAACGTTACCTACCATCCGGGTCGCGGATCTCCAGGACGCTCTTCGGAGAAAGAAGTTATGGACGCGACAGGATTACGAGAAGAACTCCCAGGTGGTACGGGGTGTTCTCAAGCGGTTTTTGGGATTAGACATAGCGTCGATCATGAAGGCCACTAGAAGGAGTTAAAAATGGCTGAAGAAAGTTACTTCGCCGCAGAAGTCGCCTTGTGGTTTCAGAAGGGCTGCGGTAACGAGCTAGATTTTTTAGGATGCCACAACATGGCAGGAGTATCCGTTCCTCGTGGCGACCGCACGCCGTACTACTGCCGAGACGGAAAGAGAACCTGGCGAGTATCGCGTACGTCACGCGGTGCGCCCGGGCTAGGGACTTGTACACTCGTCGTTCCCGAATCGGTGACGAACATGGTTGCAGAACAACCGTGCCCTATTAATCTGTACACGATGTTTGCGGCCGAGGGTGTAGACGAAGATCTGACCAACTACGACTACCTTTACATCTTCTACGATTACGAACCTAACTCAGAAGACATTGACATGTTGGTTGCCGGCGTCGATCCTGGCGACGAGACCAGAGTTATGCTGTCCATGCCGGGTGCGTTCACCAGGCGGATCAAAGTCAAGCAGTGGCTATCCACGGAACGAGACGTGTCGGGCGTGACAGCAGACGACATTTACTCGGTTGCCTTCTGCGACGAGACCAAATGTTTAGAGTCTGGGGGAATCGAGACACCGGGCTGTGACGATTTACTGTTTTCGTCCGATGGAGTGCCGAGCGTGATTGGTCAATCGGCCAACGGTGGCGCAACCTGGACGTCTAACGCGACACCGTTCACTATTACGCACGATCTCATCGACACCATTGCCTGTAAAGAGAACACCTGGATCGCGGTAAACGGTGAGACGGCAGAGTACGCCTACAGTTGGGATGCGGGTGGTGCCTGGACGGTTGTGGACACGTTTACGACCGTCATGCGAGACGTATTCATGCTTAACGGTGTGAAGATGTGGTTTGCGGGAGAAGGTGGATACATTTACTACTCAAACGATAGAGGCGCGTCCGTGGCCGAACAGGATGCTGGAGTAGCCGCTGATTCTAATACGTTACTCAAGATCGAGTTCGCGGATCGTAATAGAGGGTATGCTATTGGCTATGAAAACACGTTTGTTTACACTCGAGACGGTGAGACCTGGGTCGCGGGCGTCGGCCCTTGTATCGCAATGCCCTGGCATGACCTCTATAGCTTGGCCGTCGTTCCCGGTACTGACACCGTCATCGTGGGTGATAGCGTGGGTAATATCTATCGGTCCTTGGATTACGGGCAGAACTGGACTTTAGTGTTCGCCGCAAACGCATACTCGGCTGGTGGTGTAGCGGGTATCGCTCTGTGTGATTGTAACGTCGTCGTAGTCATCACCAACACGGCAGACCCGTATATCTACCCTTCACCGGGAGATGGGCACGTGTTCTA
>SDBT01008069.1_pt1 | contig 17256 bp, 10 predicted proteins | sample 2277101 | NCBI WGS metagenome assembly SDBT01 (sample SAMN10404973, study PRJNA504765) | marine sediment metagenome | isolation source: marine sediment core GS10_PC15, 103 cmbsf | place: Arctic Ocean: Southern Knipovich Ridge | collected 2010
AGGGGTGCCGATGGGAAGCAAGGAGATTCGGTCGACGTGCGAGGGGTGCGGCCGCAGGCTCGCGGAGAAGCGCCGGGTCCGCGGCGCGCGGTTTTGCTCCGACGACTGCCGGAAGAAGCAGGCCGAGCAGGACTGGCGGGCGGCCCATCCGGACGCGCGGGTCCGGTGCCTGGTCTGCGCGAAGCCGTTCTCCTTCGATCGGATCCGGAAGGCCGCGAAGTTCTGCTCGACGACCTGCTCGAGGCTGCACCATCAGGCGCGCTACCGGGACGCCCGTCCGAAGCTGGAGCTACCGGCTGCGTCGGTGGCGGCCTTCGCCGAGATGGTGGCGGTCGCGTGTTTTCTGAAGAGCGGGTTTGAGGTCTACCGCGCGGTCGCGCCGGCGGCCTGCCATCTCATCATCGAGCGCGGCGGTGTGATCTACCGGGTCCAGGTCCGGACCGTGAACCGCCGCACCGATGGAGAGCTCGCCGCGACCAGGATCACGAAGCCCGGTGCCGACCTGCTCTGCCTCGTGGCGCGCGACGACTTCTCGATTCAGTTCGTCCCGGACATCACGGCCGCGGCCGCTCCTGCATCACAAACTCGAAGAGCCACTGCCAGTCCTCTACGTGCTGCTCCTCCGCCTCGTCGATCGATAGACGGAGGAGCCGAACCTCCGTCGTGATCGTGGCGGCCGACCAGACCGTCGAGACGACGACGGCGAGCAGTGCGAGGATCACGCCGATCGCGTTCCAGTTGATCTTCATGGTAGAAACCCGAGCGGCCGCGCGATCCAGCCGCGGAGAAACCGGAGCTTCGTCCGGGTGGCCACATTACCGAGCGCGTCTAGCTCGGCTCGGACCCGCACGACGGTCGACGTCGAGCCGCTCAGTCCGTCGAGCACCGCGTGGACCTTCCTGTCGTAGGCGATGACCGACGCGCGGACCTGTCGCACATAGGCGTCTTCCCGGATCCGGATCAGCTCGAAGAGGATCTGCGCGGCGTCCTGTCGCCGAGCTCGGGCGAGCGTCTTCGGCCCGATGAGGCCGTCGACCGTCGCGCCGACCGCGGTCTGAAACATCCTCGCCGCGGTCCCCGGTCCCATGTTCACACCGGTATCGACGACGAACGGCCGGACGTCCTCCGGGATCTTGTCGAAGCCCGGACGATCGACATACTCGACCCGATAGATCTCGAAGGCCTCCGGGCGGCCGAGCGCGCGCACGTCGGCCGCGGTGACCTGACGCCCACCACGGCGGCCGCCCGACTGGCGCCATCGGCGGAGCGTCTTCAAGGTAATCCCCCAGCGCGTCGGACCTCCTGGGTCTGCGGGATCGTTCGTATACTTCGCGCCCTCGGCCTCGAGGACAGCGTCGATGATCTGGTCGATGGTCATGGCCGATGCAGCAGCCGGGCCTGCCACGGTCCCCACCGCTCGATGTGGACCGTCTCGACGCCCGGCTGCACCGGGAGATCATAGCCCACAGGCTCGCGCAGGCTGATCGCCCAGTGGTCGCGGCCCCAGACACGGAGTGGACCTTGGAGTTCAGGGTCGGTCTGTCCGGGCGGGAACGTCTCGTCAGGGTGCGATAGCATCGTGCCGACGTGCCCACCGTTCCACTGGTTGCCGCGCGGGTTCAGCGGCACCGCATCGAGACCCGCCGTCCACGCGCGCAGCGACGCGATGGTCTTCGGCCGGTCCATCCTGCTCCACAGGCACTCGTGGCAGTGGAAGGTTGGAATGGTCCGCTTGAGCCGGGAGCTGACCGCGAGCGCATACGCAAAGGCCGTCGACTCGGTGCCGTCTGCCAGGTCAGTCCGGCCGTCGAGGCGCCGGAGGTCGCCCTTGTTGGCGGGTTCCTCGCTCTGCACGGGGTGGCCCGGCCAGGCATCGGCGTCGCCGCCTATCTCTCGCTTGAGGCTGAAAAAGTAGTCGTCGACCGGATCACGCAGAAGGTGATACGCGAACATATTGGCCGGAGGCCCGCGCGCATAGAACCACTCACTCTCACCCTGCGCCCCGATCGACATCGGAGCATTGGCCCAGCCGGCACGGTCCAGCTCCCGGCGCATGACGCCACCGATCCCGATCAGGGCCGCGCTGTCCTGGCCAAAGCCAATCTGGTTCGGTTCATTCGAGCCGCTCCAGATCAGGTTCGTCTCACCAGCAAGGCGCACCACAACCCTGGCGGCGTATGTCCGCATCTCCTGAATAACTGTCGAGTGTCCCGACACGACGTCTTCGCGTGTCGACCAATTCGGCACGGCCCCAAAGTTCTCCACCGATCCGATGAGCCCGAGATTCAGATACATCTCGTTACCGGCGAGCCACCGTGCGAACGGCACCAGGTTGCCGTAGAAGTCAGGGGTGCGGTAGTCGGTCCCAAAGCCTTCCCAGAACGGCCCCGCCAAGTTGAGCAGGACACGGACGGAGTTGACCTTGCCCTCTCTCTTGAGCGTGTCGATCGCGTCCTGGAGGGCCGGCCGGCGGCTGGCGTCGAGCCACAGGGCGTAGGCGCTGAACAGCGTGGCGTCTCTCAGGTCTACACGCTGGCCTGCCTCGTCGACCAGGAACCGGCTGCCATTCGGTACCGTCAGTCGAGACAAAGGAGGTGAAGGTGGGTCTGGAGGATCCGGAGGAGAGATCGGATCGTCGCACCCGAACAACCCCACGGCCCACTCGACACTGCGCCCCTGGTTCAGTTGCTCATAGGTGAGTCGGTAATGGACAATCTGGAGGTCGCGCCGAGGGATACGCCTGCCGGCGTTTTCTGGGCACTGGTCCTCCCAGAGTGCTTGTGTCCAGCGGTCGCTCTCATCGCACCCGTTCTCTCTGTCATCGAGTCGGCACAGCGTCTCCCAGTTCAGCTGCCCGGCGCCGTTCGTCAGGTAGGTCGAGAGATCGTTGATCCACTGACCCGCCGCCGCCGGCGCGGCGCTGCAGGCCGTGAGGACGCACACTGCGAGAATGAGCAGCAGTCGCATACTAGAACACCTCAACTGCCTGGGAATGGTCTTACGTTGTCCCGTCATATCAGCCTCCTCGCGCGAGCCCTTTTAGCTCGCCCCGCACTTCCCCGAGTCCGGTCGCGCACGCGTTGATCTTCTCGTGTAGCTCGCGATGCGCCGCGTCACCGGTCTGCCGCTCGTCGCGTATGTCGTCCCGGACGCCTTCGCGCAGCGCGTCGATCTTCGCGGGAAGCGCGTTGACCTTCGTTTCCAGCGAGGTCACGCGCCGGAGGAGCGCCGGCATCCCGTTCCTCCCGTTCTTCCCGTTCCGCTGTCGGAAGAACTCGTCGACGCCGATCTTGCCAGAGACCAGCGCCGCGAGAATCGCGTCCGTGAGTTCGATCATCCCAGGCTCGGTATTAACGCCATGTCATCTAGCACCCACCATTAGCGACGCACGTGGCCATGAAAGCCTCGACAGCTGCTCGGTCAGCATCCTGAAAGGCATAGTCGGGGTGGTTTCCGAGATAAGTGTCACGCACCGAGGCGAGCACCTCCTGGGCGGCTGCGCGCTGGTTGGCGTAATTGGTAAAAATTGCCTGACACATAGCAATGCCATAGGCTTCCAACACCAACGGTGGCAGCGGCGGATCCTGCGCGGCCCGGTCGGCATTGACAATGTCCAGGCTGAACTGGACCCCGGCCTGTTGATCTGCGGTGAAGGGGACGGAAAGTGTGCCTTGCGCTACAAGCAGGCCGGTGGCCAGGGCGACAGCGATGAGGGTGGCGGTGAGTGTTTTCATGGTAATACCTCTGTAGTGATGTAGAAGGTGATGTCTCCGCCCGACAAATTCGTGCTCGCACCATCACCTATGTTGCCGGTTCCCGATGTCAGTCTCGCGATCACATCCTGCGTGCTTCCCCAACTGGCAATCTCCCCGTTGATGATGCCTTGGAGTGCCGACCCACGCTCGGCGTCCACAATGCCGAACTGTGCCGTGGCTGCATCCACATCGAAGCTGTCGAGATACTCTGCAGCACCCGCTGTCTTGCCAACTGTCATGTCCAGTGTTGTGCTCGTACAGACGGCGGTGCAGGCGAACTGCTCTGTCACGTCGGCGATGATCTCGAAGATGCGAGTTTTGGCTGGGAGTGTCGCGATGGTAAAGTCGGCGGTCGTGGCCGCAGCAATCCACTGGGACTGGAGAACGGTGATCTTGTAAGTAACGCGCCGAACTTCGGCATCAACATTGGTCGTAACGCCTGTGCCCGATCCTTCAGTGATTTTCGGCCCAATAAGATGAACCGACCGTGGCCCAAGAGCTATGCTGGTGTGCCCTATGTCTTGGTCGGCCGCAAATGTCAGGTCATGTTGCATGGAGATTGCATTGCCAGCAAGACGAATCATCACTGTGCCATCTTCGTGAATCTCCAAACTCGTTGTTGCGCCTGTGCCGCCGTCTTCCGTTCCGATGATGAAGTCGTTGGACCCATCGCCCCTGAAGAAGAGGCGCTCAAAGTTCGTCGGGCTGGAGGCAGCGTCTGCCGTGCCGTAGATGTAGAAGGTCTGGGCGTTGGTGGTTCGGACTAGGGCAAGGGTGTCGCTCGAATCGCGTTCAAGGAAGATGTCACCATTGCCATTGCTACTATCAAAACCCAGTCTATTGCCTTGCCCAAGAATGAAACCACTACCGTTTTGAAATACATATTCCTGGTCGCCAGCTAGACTCACTGAAATGCGGTTGACTACATCCTGGTTAAATCCCGAATCGCACACTGCACCCGCATCCTCAAAACAGATCGACGGGTCAGTGGTCGAGCCTGACAGAGTCGGAAACTTGATCTGTCCGGTGGTCGTCGCGAACACATTATCCCCGGTCGAGGTCACGCTCCAGATATCGGAAGAATCGACTTGTCCCCGGATCAGGTAGTTGACACCGGTGGGGATGGCGGTCTCGATAACGTCGATGGAGAAGGCTTCATAGTGGCCTGCGCCGGGCGTGCCGCCCCAATTGAGAGTTGGTCTTAAGTGGAAAAGCCGATCCGTAACCGTGCCAGATGCCGGAGCAAACGTTGTATCAAATGTATAGGCTGTCTGGGTACCAGCCGTGCGCGTTGCTCCACCGTTGGCATTCCATACACCAAGCTCAATCCAATTGCTTCCAACAGATGGCACAAAGCGGATACCACCATCCCCATCTCGCTGAAAAATGATGTCGTTAGAGGTATCTAACCTTACATCGCCAGTTGTACCGATACTCGCAAGAACCAGGTCAATGTCATCCGCCCCCGTCCCATTCTCGAACGGGGTGATCGTCACTTCATCTACGGTGGTCACCCCGGCATCGATACTGAGCCCCTGGTTATTGGAAGCGTCGGTGAAGGTTTCGTAGAGGCGGAAGGTTTGGGCGTTAGTACCGTTGCGCTGGGCGAAAATATCGGCGGCGTCGATTCGGAGGAAGACGTCACCAGCGCCACCTGATGTGTCTAATGCGAGTCCTCCATTCGCTTGGATCACGTAACCTGCGATGCTCATTCTAAACCGTGCTATTCCCCCAATCGAAAAATCTATGAGGTTTGTTGCGCTTTGAAATATCCCCGTGTCGCACGCCCCACCTTCATCATCAAAGCAGAGCGCCGGGTCAGTGACCGTGCCTTCGAGGTTGTCGAACCTGATTTGGAGCCCGGCCCCGATAGTGATGTCGGTGGTCGTGGGGTTGATAGATGCGCCAGCGACGAAGTTGACCCATCCACTATTGTCGGTCCCAGTCCCACCGTCTTTGATCCAAAACACCAACCCGGCCGCGCCGTTGGTCTGACGGACCGTATCGCACGGTGCGCCGACGAGCGCGCCTTCTGGCGTCGACGAGCGCGGTGGGTGCATGCGGCATAAGTCCACGCCGGTTGCATCGGTCAACCCCAGTTGAAGTGTCAGGAAGTCGGTCGCCTGCGCAGCCACTGACGCCGGGAGCATCAAGAGTAGAAGTACGAAGAGCAATCGAGGCATAAGGGAACCTTTCTTTCTTAGACGAACCGTTCGATCCCAGGACCAATCCCTTGGATGTTATTGACCGCGTCACCTCCGACGATCTCGAAGCGATAGAAGTGAACACCAGTCAACGGCGTGAATACTAGCGTCTGCCGGTCCCAGTTCGTATCGGCCGAGTAGGCCGCGCCGGTCACCAGCGTCCCGACAAAGGCACCAGCGGCGTCGACCTCGACGATGCGCGGCTGCACACTGGTCCCGGTGTTCGTCGTCCTGACCTCGACCCGAGCCCGGACCGTGATGCCGGCGATCTCGGTCCCGTCCAGCTCGACGTCGATGTAATCCGGAACAGCAAGGAAACTGGCTGTCTTGAACGCCTGCGCTCGCGAGCCGCCGAGGTAGCCGACCCCGATCCGAAGCGCGGCGATCGCCTCGATGTTTTTTACCCATTCATTGACGTCCTGGAAGAACGCCGCTTGATCTTCGATGAATGGAGTGATGGCGGTATAGCTCATCGGTACCTCTTCGGTGCATCGCCGTTCGAGAACAACCCGGTCGTTCGGTTAGCGAGATACATACACTTGTCGCGCTCGGCCGTCGTCGCCGTGGCGTAGTCGTCCGTGACGGTCGCCCGATCGCAATATAACCCACTACCGACGAAGAGCCGCGCCATGTCGAGCAGCTCGAGCTCGACCGTGTTGTCGCTCATGTTCGCCGTGTGACGGATGACGCGCGCCGGCAGAAGCGTCTGTCGGGGCAGGTCCGGGTGCGAGAGACGGAGGATGACGCCCAGCTCGACAGAGAGGGCATTGATTGTGGTCTGGAGGCGGATGGTCCGCGGGATCTCCTTCCGGAGCTTCAACCGGTGGCTGGCGATGCTGAGCGCGACGGCCGCGCGCCGAACGAACCAGAGGTCGATCGGCTTCCCGGTCTTCGTCTCCTGGTGCGCCGCGATCGACGCGGCATCGGAGACCGACGCCTCCTCCTCGATCCAGAAGCTGTCCGGATAGGCGCGCGCATAGTTGTAGAGGACCTCGTTCTCGAGGTCGCCATTCTTGAAGGTGACGCGGATCGAGCCTTTGAAGATCAGGTTATTAGATCCACGGTCGTAGACCGGCGCCGTCGCCAGCACGGACGGGTCTTCGTCGATCGCCGACGCGATGATCTGGGAGTTGCGCGAGTGCCCGGTTTGAAAGCCTCCGCTCTGCGCGAACCGGGCGAGCGCGTCGCGGCCGCTCAGGATCTCCCCCGCGAGCCCGAACCCGCCGGCACCGGTGTAGCCGTCCGGCGGGAGGCGCAGCTTCATCAGCGCGTCGACGGCGTCGAAGGAGGCCCCGTCGACCTGGACCGGGCCCGGCCCGTCCAGGTCGGCCGGCCAGGTCGGCGGCGTCGCGTAGAGGCCTCCCTGATAGTCGAGCAGGAGGTACTGATTGCAGAAGTGTTCGGCCTGTTTCGCGATGCTCCTGATCGTCGTGCCGGAGCCGTCGCCGACGGTCTCGGTCCCTTCGAGGTTGACGTGGACCCGCTTCGGCGGGGGGTCGGCCGCCGCATAGATGACCGTGTAGCGCCGGCCGTTCTTGTCGACGTAGTCGTTCCCAAACGGCCAGCCGGCGAAGCCGGGCACAAGCCAGTCTGTCCCGAAGTTGGTCGCTTGCTCGAACGTCCGCCCCGACTCGAGGTCCGGGTCGGTGCCCTCCGTCTCTGACTCGACCTCGAAGTAGACGCTATGCACCGCCTTGACGGCGTGCCCGCAGACCAGGAGCACCTGCCAGATCTTCCCCGCGATCGTTTCGCTGCCGACGTGCGTCGTCGGCGCGGCGCCCGGGTCCGGCGCGGCCGCCTCCTCCGGGAGATCGATCGCCGGCGTCTCGAGCGTGAACGTGTGGTCGGTTGTTAACACCGCGGCGCCGACGTCGATCTGGACCTTCGCAATATAGCCCCAGTGATAGCGCCCATGATAGAAAAACAGCCGATACCCTACTGCGTCCGTGACCGCCGTCCACGTGATACGACACCGCCTGATTGACAGGGTGAACAGGTTCTCGGCGTCCGCGTGCGTGTGCACGCCGGTGAAGTACTCGCTCCCCTTGCTGATCGTCGCGTCCGCGTTGGTCATCACACCCTCGGTCGGCTGCGAGAGCGTCCCATCGGCGAAGAGGGCATAGACCCGATACTTCACCGGCGCGCGCCACGTCGAAAAGAACTGTGCGTGATCGTGCGGGCTCGCACCGGTCGGCGATCGTTCGCTCCGCCCGGTCCAGAGATCGTCGAAGGTTACGGTCGGCGCCGTGACGACCATCATCTCCAGCTGCGCGAAGTCGCTCCGCTGCGAGCGGTAGATTCGATATTCGGTCGCGCTGGCGACTGCGACCCAGCTGATCCGGTTGCGCGGATTGACCTCGTCGGTGTTGTCGCGATAGACGGTCGCGGATAGCAGGCCCTCCTCGCCGTCGACGACGGCCGTGACGTGGTAGTACTGCCCCACCTCGAACCCGAGCAGGTCGCCCGCTACCCCGATGACCGTGAGCCCCGTTACTTGTGCTTGTGGCGACACCAGGCCGATGACCGTGACACTCGACGGTCCTTTGATCACGGTCGGCCCCGTCCCGAGTGTGTCACTGAGCGGACCGTAGATGATCGGCACCGGGAGCCGAAGGCTGGCCTCCGGCGCGTCGGGGAAGTCCGGACCGATCGCCCGTGACGGAATCTGCCGGACCTTCCCGAACTCACGGAACCGTGCCGAGAGAGCATCCTCCGCGACGAAGCTCGCCTCGAGGTCCGGGAGGAGCTTCTGCTCGCGGATGACGCCGCGCGCGACGAGGCGGGGCCGCTGCAAGGCGCGACGCGATACATCGTCGACCGTCCGCATCGCCACGTTGCGATTGATCCAGACCCGCGGATCGATGTTTACCGCATCGAGGAGGTCACGGATGAGCCGGTCATGGTCGCTTACGCGCCACGTAAACGATGCTGCCTCATGCCGACCACGGGAGTCGGAGAGCGCGCGCTCGAACGGCCCGAACTGGAGGACCCTCGCCTCTTTGTAGCCGCCGTAGTAGGTCGACGGGTCGTTCAGATCGACGGCCGCCCAGAGATAGGTAAAGTCTGCGGCGGCGAAATCCTTGTGATAGATCTCCAGCCAGTGCAGACCAATCGTCTTCCCGGTCACCAGGTCGGCCGGCGGAAACACCACCTCTGATGCTTGCGCGTCTATCGCTTCGATCAGTAGGCCGATGGGAGGAACCTTGATCGATGAATCCGTCCATGCCCCAGCGTCGGTTCGTTCTGTTTGTTGCCAGTCGAACGGCTTACCGTTGAACGCTTCTCTTTGTGCAGCGGTTGGCAGATGATGGAAGTCGTACAGGGTCTGCGTCGTTGGGTGTGTGGCCTTCAGGACTATCCGATAGGTAGTGGCTGCCTCCAACACAATCAGGTTCTTAAACGTATGGTGATGAAAGGCAGGGTTTCCGTGTTCGATTCCTCCGCCTCGCCATTCGTAAGTATGAAGCACGGCATCACCGGCGTCGTAGACAACGATGTCGAATTCTTTGGTTCTGGTCTCACTCCGAGCCCATGCACCGCTAATCCTGATCTTTACCGGATACGTGAACCTTAGCCCTATTTCGTCCGGTGTAGCGTTTGAGTCGAACCCGGTTACTCTCGTCGCTCCCAGGCTCGGCGGCCCCATTGGGATGGCATCTGGCACGTAGGGATAGGACCCATCTGAATACTTCACAGCCATCAAAGGACCGAACGTTCCAGTTGGAGCGCCCCACGACCCGGTGTATTCGTTGAGAAGAGGGAAGACCGTTTTGCCTGTCCCACCACCCCATGAAATACGATTAGCCTGAACGGTAAGATCTCCGATAGTTGAATCCCATTCGATAACGAAGGCCACAAGCTCTCCACGCGTGACGGTGCGCTTTGTGCCTGTGTCCGTCCCATCAGACGTAATCAATCCAGGAACGATCCACGTGTTTCCGGTAATAGAACCCGACGAAATGACTCGAAACTGATCCACCACATCGTCGGGTCGCGCCGGTGCACTCGGCGAAATAACATTCTGTAGGCTTACCTTAAGGTCTTGAGCGGTCGCGACGGTCCAAATTCCGAACTCTATCGTGTCGATCGTTCCATCATCTGGTGCTCTGAAAATGAATGCGATCCTCGTCGGAGAGGCATCCAGTGTTCTGATGTTGGACTGGCCAGTGTCAAACTGCCAGGCGATGGGAGACGGCCACTCTGTGGTGATACGTCTGAAGGCCATTACACGCCGTCGTCTATTGCCGAGATGATCAAGCCACCGTCAAACCGCCTCAGCGGATCGGTAGTCCACGCGCCGCCTTGATATCGTTCGATGTATTCGTGCTCGGTCGGCTCACCCCAGGCTTCCATGTGCTCCACTTTATCAATGGTAATAATCGCTGCTCTGAAGGTCACGCTAACGGTTTTTGCCAAGTAAACATGCCGATACCAGGTGTTTGCCAGCAAGGTCACTTCGCTGGCAAACATGGTGTACTGCAACCCGTCTCCAGACTGGTTCGACTCGACCGTCACTTTTACGATCTCTGTGTTGTCGTCGTTCAATATCCTCACGTCATGTTCGGCTAGGGTAAGCTTTGAAAGCCAAGCGCCGCTGACCTTGCAGTCAAATGGAACCTGGAACCGAAAACCAAACTCATCGAGCGAGCCACCATTGTGCTCAAGTGTTACTAGCGCGCTGTTCCCGACCATTGGCATCATCAACGGAACGAACGGGAACGTTCCGTCGTCGTACTCAAGAGCCATCTTCAGCAACCCATTGTTTTGTGAGACAGTCATCGCCCCACCGCTCGCCCCTGATCGTCCATATGGAAAATTTGGGTCGCGTCCAAACCCTTCTATCTCATTACACCGCAACGTAAGATTCCCGAGGCTGCCTGGCCACGTGAACGACACACAAATACGCTGGCCAAGCGTCACCACTTTCTTGACTCCACCATCCGTTCCGTCATCGGACAGAATGCCAGAATTCACCCATCCGGCAACAACACTTGCACTCGGGATTAACCGGAACGCGTCAACCGTCGCGGACGGAACGTGCGTTGATTCGGAAACATCTCTCAATTCGACATTCACGTCTTCGGCGGTTGTCACGGCATTGAAATTAAACCCTACTGTCTTCAGGGTTCCTGCTTTTGGCGCTCGAAAGATGAACCCTCTCGGATACACGGTCGCCGTCAGCGGAGCCGGCCCTGTGCCCCAACTAGTCTGTCCACCTGGATTCCACAGGATCGGCAGCTTCATGGTTACTGCTTGGAATGCCATCAGGCTGACATCCCCCCGTGTGCCGTGTCAGCGGCCGCCTCCGGGGCCGGCGCGCTCGAGACGGCTGATAGGTCGTCCAGGATGTGGTCGGCCTGCACAAGCAACGAGAGCCTCTTGTTACCCATCAGAGCGGCAGGCCGCGTGACACTTCTTGCACGCTGAACGGTAGGACGTGGATCTCGTGACTCCGGAGCTTGCGCCCGTATTTCGTTCTCGTGAACCGGACGAACATCGCGTCGTTGACATCGCGATCGCGCGCGAAGAAGAACGCCCGCGCGCGGCCCCGCGCCTGGCGTTGCGTCTCGCGCCAGATGTCCGCCTCGGCCGTCGTCGTGAGGATCGTCCCGGAGAGCTGGCGCGAGCGGATGCCGTAGTCGAAGACCGCGCTCACACCGAAGTCTGTCCGGTGCTCGATGATCGGATGGTCCTCGTCCTCGTCCGCGTTCGTCTTGACGTTGTGAATCGGTTTGAACAGCGCGTCGAGGAGGAGGATCTGACCGTAGGCGACGTTCGCGCCGTTGGCCGTCGCGACGACGATCCGCCAGAAGCGGAAGGTCTTTGAGCCTTCGCCGGAGAGGTCGAGCCACGGGTTGATCCGGAAGCCGTCGGCGTCGACGGCCGGGATCACGAAGTCGACGTCGAGCGTCGGGCTGCCCCAGCTGTCCGTCGCGTTGCCCTGGATGCTCACGTCGAGCAGACCGGCGGTGAGGTTGTGATGAATGATGGCGACGCCGTTCAGGAGCTGCGCCACCGTGAAGTCGTAGACGAGGCTCCCCGTGACCCCCGTGAACGCCTTCTTTTTCGCCGGGTTCAAGTCAGCGATCGGTGCGGGCGCGGCGCCAGCGATCAGGAAATCGGGATCCTCCGTGCCCGTGTTGATGGTGACGATCGCGTTCGGCGCGACGTTGTTGATGGCGCGCGCATAAACCAATTTACCCATCGCCTACCTCATCGACGCCGAGGGCTTGCCGTGTGTCTGTCCGGACGCCAGCGCGGTTCTCCCGGTACTGCGTGACGATCTCCGGGAGGAGTTCGTCCTGGACGACCCTTTTGATGCCGGCTGCGTCGGCGGTCATGGTGTGGATCGTTAGGTTGAATACGACGGATTCGCCGCCACCACCCTGTAGCGCCTGGGCGACCTGGCCGGCGAAGGCGCCGACGCCGCTCTCCGGGATGACCGCCTCCCGCCCGTCGAGCACCGCTGGCGTCGAGTCGAAGCTCTGGAAGTCGAGCCCCGGAGTCCCTTGATGGAACCCGATCCCGAATTCCTTCTTCAGCCGGCGCTCGATTTCGCCCGAGCGCTTCATCCGCTCCTCGTGGGACAAGCCTTGCCCCTCGAGCTCCGCCTCGGCGGCGAGGAGGGCCTGACGGAAGGCGGCGTGATTCGCGCCCTTGCCTTTCTCCAATTTATCGAAGATGCCCTCGATCCCGTCGGCGATGCCGTCCGCTGACTCCCGCACGGCCTCGAAGTCCCCGACCATCGTCGAGCGAAAGTCGTCGGACAGGTCCATTGCGCGTCCCATCCACATCACGACATCGTTCAAGCCGCCCGGGCTCGCGCCGAGGGACACGGTGTCGATCGCCGCCGCGGCGTCGAGTGCGGCCTGTTCGATCGCGCTTCCCCACTCCGCGGCCGCCTGGACGCCGTCCTGGAGTTGCCCGGTGACCGTGTTCGCTGTGCTGGCCGCGGCGAGGAGCGCGCCGCCGGCGTTGACCGCGGCACTGGTCGCCGTGTTCTGCCAGATGTTGAACACTTGCCCGGACTGCGCGAGGTTGGCGGTCCAGACGGCCGAGGTCTGCGTCGCCGCCGTGGTGGCCGCGGCGAGCATGGCGACGCCGGCCTTCACCGCGGACGCGGTCGCGGTCCCTTCCCAGACGCCGAATTCCTGTCCCGACTGCGCGAGTCTGGCGGTGATCCCAGCCAGGTTGCCACCCCAGACCGCCGAGGTCTGCGTCGCCGCGGCGACCATTGCCCCGCTGGCGTTCGTCGCGGACGCGGTCGCGATCCCTTGCCAGATGCCGAGCGTCTGCGAAGACTGCCCCAGGCTGGCGTTCCACACCACCGCGGTCTGCGTGGCGGCCGAGGCCATATTGGCTTCGATCGTCGTGGCCGTCTGGGTCGAGGTCGCGGCGAACCGCATCATCTCGACGCCGGCAGCCACAAGATGGATCGGGATGTCTTTGATCCCGCCAGGCGAGGCGCCGAGCGAGACCGCGTCCATCGCCTCCTTGACCGCGTCCGCCGCGTCGATGCCCTCGGTCGCCCAGCCGCTGAAGTTGATCGCGCCGAGCTCGCCCTGGATCCCCGCGGCGGCCCCTTGAGTGGCCAACAGCGCGCCGCCGACCTCGAGCGCGGCGCCAGTCGCCTCCCCTTGCCAGATGCCGAACTCCTGACCAGACTGCGCGAGTCCGGCGGTGATCCCAGCGGACCCGGTCAGTGAGTCGATCAACTCCGAGATCTTGTCTATGACGAGCGCGAACTTGTCCACGATCGGCGCCGCAAAATCGATCGACGACATGTCCGCCAGTGCCTGGCCGTCCTCGTCGATGAACAGCCCGAGGTCGACCATCTGCTGCACGATCGGCTGCATACTCGCGGGGATATCTGTGCCGGCTTCCGCGGCCTGCATGATGAGCGCGAGCACCTCGTCCGACATCCCAGCCAGGACGGCGGTGACGTTCGCGCCGCTGGCCGTGAGCACGTCGAAGTCGGCCGTGATGGCGTTCGCCGCATCCGCGATCTTGGCTTCGTCGAACGCCGGCCCCAGTGCCGTGAGCTCGATGCCATACTTGTTCGCCGCAGCCTCCATCTGCTGCCAGTCCAGCGTGGTCTCCGTGGCGAGCAGATCCATGATGGCGGTCAGCTCGCTCCCAGCCAGCGCCCCGACCTCGACCAGGGTGTCGAGGTAGGGCTGCAGCGTCGACGGCATGAGTTGACCGGTGCGCGTCGCCTCATCCAGCAGGCCCGTCAGCCCGAGCAACGTCTCGTCATAGAGCGCGGTGACCGCGGCCGCCTCTTTCCCGAGTGCATCCGCTTGATCGAGCACGGGCTGAATCGACGCGATGACCGCGGCGACCGCCTCCGGTCCGCCGGTCTTGATGGCGTCCCACAGCTGCTGCACGATCGCTTCGCCGGCCGCCGCGGACTGCCCCGTCGCGAGATAGGCGTCGCGCACGCCGATGACCACTTTCGCCCAGCGCTCGCCGTCCGCCTCGACCTGCTGCGCCGCGGTCAGTGAGGTGATGATCACGTCTTCAAACGCAGCCACCATCCCCCGCGCCTCGAGTTCGGCCTCGCTGGGCCCGCCTAAGCTGAACAGCGCCTTGATGCCCTTCCACGCCAGCTGCGCGATTGGGATGACGGCGCCGATCCCGGACGCCATCCCCCCGATCCCCGAGATGAGATTGGCAATGCCTCCGCCCGCCGCCTTCAGCGTGCCGAGCCCGGCCTTGAACGTGTCGATCCCGTTCAACGCAGACTGGAAGCCACCAAACACGTTCGCCAGTCCGCTGGTAATGGCACTAAAGATCCCACTGCCGGAGACCTGGGCAAGCTGAATCAGGGAGTTCGCCATTGTGTCGAACGCCTCCCTGAGCTTGATGCTCTCAATCCCGGCGTTCACCATCTCGAGCGTCGGGATCTTGATCGCCGTGCCGAGAGACTGAAACCCGGGGACCGCTCGCCCGAGCGCCTTTTCTAAGTCCAAGACCGAGAACTCGTATAGTTCGGTTCCAAGATTCGCGGCGGCGCCCTGTCTCGCCATATCGCGGAACGCAGACCGTACGGTCTGCACGCTGTTGTCGAGTCCCGAGAACCGCATATCCGCGATCCGTTGCAGCACGGGTGGCAACGTGGCACCGCTCGCGACCAGGTCGTCGATGACCGCGAGCGTTCGAGTGAGCACTACGTTGGAGGCTTGTTGCGCCGGCGTCAGGGTGCGCCACGCCGCCTCGAGCGCCGTGACGTCGCCGGCAAGTCCTGCGCCGGAGAGCTCATCGGCGAGTTCCTGCGCTGCTTGGGAGAGGTCGGCGGCCGCGTCGGCGGCCTCTCTAGTAATGGTCGTCTCGACTGCGAGGGCCGCAGCTGCGTCCTGGGCCGCGATCGTCTGACGGGCGAACCAGCTCACTATGTCTTGAAGCTCCTTGGATAGTTGCGCGCCTGAGTCCTGTAACTCCATCGCTCGTAGAGCGATGGTCGCCATCGACTCTTGAGTGAGACCGCCGGCGGTCTCTGCCAACTTGCGCATCGCGGTGTCAAGGTCGTCAATAGTAGACGTGTTGTCGTCTGTTAGAGCGGTAGTGCTGGCCAGTTTCTTCCCAAGGATCTCCAGCTTCTTCGCGGTCTTCTCGGCGCCCTCGAGCCCGAACAACAGCGACGCCTGTCGGGCATCGTCGAACCCGACGCGTAGGTTCTCGAACCACCCGGCCACACTATTGGCTGCCGACCCTAGTGTCTCCATTCCCGGAATGCTGGACGCGATGGATTTACCGAGGTCTAAGAAGGACGTCACGACGTTGACAACGATCGTTTTGACGGCACGAAACGCAATCACTACGACGTCAAGGATGATGCGACCAATGTCTACGAGAATGGACCGCACAGGCTCAAACGACAGAAGCAGCGCGCCCAGCGCGACGCCGAGGACGACCGGCCAGGTGAGGAATGCCGCGATCGCCGTGCCGACCCCAACTATGGCCGACCCGAGCCCGGCCCATGTCCCGGTTGCAGCCGTGGTAGAGACCGCGAGCGTCGTGATCGCCTTCCCGGTCAAGCCCGACGCGAGAACTACCTTTCCCGTCCCGCTCGCGACCGCCGCCGCAGCTGCTGCATAGGTCGTCATCGACGCTGCTGCCGTGAGTGATGACGCTGACACCGCCCCGAACGACGCTGCTGCCGTGAGTGATGACGCTGACGCCGTGAGTGATGCCGATGACACCGTCCCGAACAGCCCGATAAGTGCCCCAATGGCGATCGCCAGCTGGCCCGCGATTAGTAAGAGTGGCCCAACCGCTGCGGCCATCGCTAAAAGGGCGAGCGCCGTCAACTGGACGCCTGACGGGAGTTCGGCGAACCGTTCCGCCCAGCGCTGCAGCGTCGGGAGGAGAGCCTTCGCCGCACTGATCATGGAATTAATAGCTGGGAGGAACGCGGACCCAATCGTGCGGCCAACCTCGGCGACGTTGTTCCCCAGAATCTTGAACTGCGAGGCGGTCGTTTTATAGCGGGTCTCCGCTTCCTTCGCGAGCGCGTTTCCTTCCTTCATCGCGTTCGCCTGGAAGCCGAGCGCGTCGGTGAAGATATCGCCGGCGCTCGCGAGCGAGAGGAGCGCTCGCATCAGCCGCTGGTCGCCGAGCTCGAGCTCCTCGAGCCGGGCGAAGGCGGCGGCCGCGCCACCTTCCATCGAGCCGAGCCCCTGCACGAACCGATCGATCGCGCCGGCGGCGTTGACCTCGAACTCTTGCTTGAAGGCCTGTGCCGAGACCCCGGCCGTGTCGGCGAACAGGGTGAGCGCGGCGCCGCCTTGCGCGGTCGCGGCCGCCATCTTCTGGATGGCCTTCGAGACGGAGGTCCCGCCGACCTGGGCCGCGACACCGACGCTGGACAGCGACGCCGACAACGCGAAGATCTCGCCTTCGGTCAGGCCGGCGAGCTTTCCTGAAGCGGCGAGTCGGAGCGCCATGCTCACAATTTCTGCTTCAGTTGTGGCCATATTATTCCCTAATTCCACGATGACATTCCCGAGGGAATCGAAGCCAGGCCCGGCTTCGTTGTCCATGATGTTCGCGAACCGCGCGAGCTGCGTCGCGGCCGCTTCGATCGTGAGATTGGTCGTGACGCCGAGGTCGGCGATGACCCGCGTGAAGCCGAGGATGTCCCCCGACTTGACACCTAGCTGTCCAGCCAGCTCGCCGATCCGGGCAAGCTCGTCCGCGCCGGTGGGTATCTCAAGGGCAAGTTGACGGAAGCCCGCCTGCAGCTCCTGGCCTCTCGCCGTTAGATTGCCGAAGGAATCGGTCGCGTCGTCGACCGT
>SDBT01008070.1_pt1 | contig 17254 bp, 19 predicted proteins | sample 2277101 | NCBI WGS metagenome assembly SDBT01 (sample SAMN10404973, study PRJNA504765) | marine sediment metagenome | isolation source: marine sediment core GS10_PC15, 103 cmbsf | place: Arctic Ocean: Southern Knipovich Ridge | collected 2010
GAGACAGGGGCATCAACTGCATAAACACCTTTATCTTTTGCTTTATTATAAATCTCAATTGACAGGGACGGCTCGGTAGTGGTCATATCTACGAGAACAGTGCCGGATTTCAAAGAAGTAAATATTCCTTCTTTACCGAAATAAACTTCTCTCACATCTTCGGGAAATCCTAATATTGTAAAAATAATATCCGAATTCTTTGCTACTTCCTCAGGAGAGGTACACCACACTGCACCTTTATTGATCAGTTCTTCAGCTTTTGATTTTGTCCGGTTGTAGATTGAAGTCCGGTAACCACCCGAAAGAACATGGCCGCACATAGGCTTGCCCATAATACCCGTGCCGATCCAACCTATCCTGGTATTTTCGTTGGAAATTAAAATAGGCATGTTTTTACTGTTTTGATGCTGTGTTTTCTTTCAGTGAAGGCAGGAATTTACCGCCTAGTACAATTTCTCCGCTTGCCTTTCCTGATTTTAAACGTTCAACAATATATTCTTTGTCAGGCCCTAAAATATTTACGCCGTGGTCTGACTCTACCAGGCAGAGCAGGCTGGCATTATCGGTATTGTTATTTGCAAGCTCGTAAATTGCAGAATAGTTAAGTATTGCAGCTTCCACAGTACCGCATGGAAGAGAGGGATTCGTTGCGCCGGCATGAAATTCATTTTGTCCAAACCAATTTGGGTCCGGATAGCCGTGAAAATGAAGTATCGGCATTCCGTCTTTAATTACTTCGGGTTTGTAAAGTGCCATAGAAATTGCCTGGGCAAGAATCACGTATGTGTCAAAGGACGGCCTTATATCACGCCTTGTCAAATCTATACCCTCCGGTATCTCCAGATATAGTTTTCCTTTAATTAGCCCTATTCTTACGATGTCTGTTTTTGGGTTTAAATTTGTCTTATCACATCCTGACCTTGAAGTTACAATCCATATATCCGGAACCTGCTGATAAACCTCTTTACCGTTTAATTGAGTTTTTACATACCAGCGATCATTTTCCGAGGCCCTTAAATCTCCTTCAGGGATTCCTTTTATCGGGCTTAGTGTTTCCCAGTCATTCTTTGTAACAGTCTTTTTACCGGTATATTTTGGTTCTTCAACAAGAGCAATAAATCCGTATGAAACGCCCGTCCTGCCGTCAAGTATCTTATTTACTACATCTCTGTGAGACTGTCGCTTTACCTTTTCGCTAAACTTGGACCCCTCGGGAAAGAGGTTTGTATCGCGCATGGTTTTTCCAAGATCGGCAAGCCTGTTGGCGTATTCATTGTTCTCAGAATCGAATTTGCCCTGTATAAACCTGCTTAAAACAGGGGGTTTTATAGGTGCATAGATCTTTGGTATCAGTGACTTTGTTACAAAACTGTTAAGTTCGTCGTGATCATAAATAGAATCTGAAAGGTTCATATTAATAATTGCAAATTTCTTACCGGATATTCCTATTACAATTTCAGACATTGTGGAAATCAGGTTTCTAAGTCCCAGGGTAATTTTTCTTTCGTAAGTAGTTGTTTTATCTTCAAATTCAGGGTCCAGTGTCATTAGGGTTATGATCTGGGTGTTAAAAGGGTCCATCACGTAACGTGCTGTAAAATCATCTGCCCAGCCGCTAATTTTAAGTATATCCATAACGGACCGTTCTGAATTTCTTACCATGCGGTAAATAACTTCTGCCACCTGGGTAAATAGTTTTCTAACCGGCGAATGTTCTCTTTTAACATCAATTACAGCATTTATATTACGTTTTACTTTCCTTGTGCTAAGAAGTTTTGAAATTAACCCATTGGTAACTTCTTCAGAGGTAGCATCTTCCCAGGACACTACATCAACCCCGTTATCCTTTAAACAGTTAACAAGTGATTCCCTGTAGTTCTTTACGTTTCCTTCATAATAGTTAGAGGGTAATGGACGGAACGTTACCTTTACCCTTTCAGCCATCTCTCTTGGCATCTTGGGGTTTATAATATCCTTGTTTACAGGCATACCGGATAGTATGGAAATTGTAGAAAGTTCTAGGTCGGCTATATGGCCATTCTTCATTTTTTTATTTTCCTCTAAAAAATCAACTACTATACTACACAATTAAAATTATTTTTATATCACGAGTTTTCCTGCGCCAAATACTTTTCGACTTCTGACGCAAGTGAATCTCTGACACTGTTTTCAAGCTCCTCCCTGCCCTTCTTTCCCCGGGGAAGTAAACTTACGTCAATTGGATCAAAGAATTTTATATTTATTATTTTATTAGAACTCAATTTGAATTCTTTCTTGTTTTTGATGTTCTTCCCACCCCAGATCAGCATCGGCACTACCGGTACACCGGCAAGCATTGCTATAAGAAAACCCCCTTTCTTAAAAGGGAGTAGCCGCCCGTCATGGCTTCTTGTACCTTCGGGTGCAAGTAGAACAGAAGGGCCGGTCTTAATATCTGACACAATTTTCTTAACCTCCCTGGTATCTTCTGAAGAACCATCCCGGGAAACAAAATAATGCCCCCCAATTTTTGAGATCCATCCTACTATAGGCATTTTTATTACCTCTTTTTTCATTACAGCTTTCCACTCAAACGGTATTACAGCGGAAAACGCAAGGATATCAAAAGAACTCTGGTGGTTATACATTATTATTGTGCTTCTATCCTGTGGAAGTTTTTCAAACCCTTCAATTTCAAGCTTAACTCCCCATGCCCAAAGCATGGATTTACCCCAGTTTCTAACCACAAGCGTAATTGCAAGCCTGTTTGAAAATGGAGCAAGTATAAGGCCCATAAGGCCCCAAATGGTTGTTAATAAAACAGAAAGAATATAAGCAATTAATAGTCTTACCATAATAATTTCAATTGATTTATCACTGAACCATCTATAATGTCAAGTGTATTTAGAGTCACTACTGTTATTGAGGGACAAGAACTTTAAGCCTGTTCTTAAGTAATGTAATACTGTAGACACCCTTTTCCAACTCGAATATTTCGCCGTCCATGTGGCCGGGAATTCTTTCATTTACTGTTAGCTCTGCTTTTTCGAGTTTTAGTATTTTAACGCCTTCTCTTCCCACATGATCGGCATTCAGGGCGCGACTTAGGGTTATAAGCCTATTAAAAAAATTCATGTTCTCAATTAAATGGATATCAAGCAGGTTATCGCTCACGCTTGCACCCGGTGCAAGACGGATCCCACCCTGCGTGGGCCCATTTGATGCACCAAGGAGAATAAAATTGTTCTCATATACTTTTCCGTCAGAACTCAGCTTCGCATAAAAACCTTTAAACATAAATGCTTCTATTACTGCACCTATAAGATAGCCGGCAAAAGCACCAAAAACTTTTAAATATTTAAACCTCTTCGCGACAGCCCCGTCCAGGCCAATCCCAAGTCCGTTTATAAAATACCTGTCACGAAATTTTCCAATATCTACGTCCAGCTCTTTTCCAAAAACTATGTTCCGAAGAGCTGAATCAAAGTCACAGGGAATACAGAGGGCACGTGGAAAATCATTACCGCTCCCGTTAGGAATAATGGAAAAAACAACGTCTGCATCATGAATTGCATTGACAATTTCACTTGAAGTTCCGTCACCCCCTACTGAGATTATATGAGTAAAACCCTGTTTGGCGCCATTTTTGGCAAAATCTTCGGCATCTCCCCTTTTTTCGGTATTTTTTATCTCGAAACTTACCTTGTTTTCTTCAAGATAGTCTTTAATTTTTTCGGATTTATTCCCTTCAAATCCCTTCCCTGACCTTGGGTTTATTATGATAAGATAATTTCTACCCTGTATATTATTCATCACATTAGATTTTATCTGCTATATCAGTAATAGTAACTAGTCCCAAATATTAATTTTCCACCTTGCTAAAAATTACATTTCATGGTATTAATCTGGGGTTTATTTTAAATTCACAGGAGAAATTTTATGTCCGAACAAACACAGACCGGCGAATTAGTAAGTATGAAGAACCTGCTTGAAGCCGGTGTACATTTTGGCCACCAGAAAAGTCACTGGAATCCGAGAATGAAGTCCTATATTTTCGGCGCAAGAAATGGAATCCATATAATAGACCTCCAGCAAACTGTTGTCTTATTCAAACGTGCAAATGATTTTATTAAAGAGATTGCCAGCAATGGTGGCGATGTATTATTCGTCGGGACTAAGAAACAGGCCCAGGGAATAATCTCAGAAGAAGCACAAAGGTGTGAAATGCCCTATATAAATTCAAGATGGCTGGGCGGCACACTCACTAACTTTCACACAATAAGGTCAAGGGTAGATTATCTTCTGGAGCTTAAAAAACTTGAGGAAGATGGCCAAATGGAACTTCTGCCTAAGAAAGAAGTAAAAAACCTAAGAAGGGAAATACAAAAACTTGAATACCTTATAGGCGGAATTGTAAATCTTAAAAGACCCCCTGCAGCACTATTTATTATTGATACAAGAAAAGAAGATATTGCTGTTAAGGAAGCAAGGACACTTGGGATTCCAATTGCTGCTGTCGTAGACACAAATTGTGACCCCGAAGATGCCGACTATATAATACCGAGCAACGATGATGCTATTAGGGCTATAAAACTATTTGTATCCAAAATAGCGAATGCCTGTATTGAAGGTAAACATATTTATGAACAGAAACTTATGGCTGGCGAGATTGAAAAACCAATAGTAGAAGTATCGAACATAATCGTTGAAAGAAAAGTATTTGTATTCAAAGAATTTGGTGAAGAAAAAAAAGAAGAGACTGACTCAACTTCTGTTGCAGTATCCGAAGGACCTGTAGAAAATCAGGGAGCAGAAACCAAGGAGGAACCATCAGAAGATGCCTGAAATTACAGCTCAAATGGTAAAAGATCTTAGGGACCGTACAGGGGCCCCTTTTCTAGACTGCAAAAATGCACTTAATGATTCTGATGGAGACATCGAAAAAGCATTAGACCTATTAAAAATTAAAGGTGTTGCAAAAGCCTCGAAAAAGGCAAGCAGGGAAACTCCGGAAGGTTCTATTACTTCCTATATTCATGCCGGAGGGAAAATAGGTGTACTGCTTGAAATAAACTGTGAAACAGATTTTGTAGCAAGAAATGAAGAATTTCAACAGCTTTCAAGGGAAATTGCAATGCAGATTGCTGCCGCTAATCCGCAGTATGTAAATTCAGGGGATGTCCCCGAGAGTATTGTAGAAAAAGAAAAAGAAGTAATTAAAGCCCAGGTTATTGAAGAAGGAAAAAAGCCCGAAATTGCAGATAAAATAGTTGAAGGAAAAATAAATAAATTTTTCGAGGAAATGTGTCTTCTCGAACAGGCATATATAAGGGAACCTAAAACAAAAATTTCAGTCCTGATTCAGAATGCAATTGCTAAAATTGGTGAGAATATAGTTGTTAGAAGATTTGAAAGGTTCCAGTTAGGCGAACCGCTGGACTAATAAAAATTATATGACTTCACCCCGCAAGAAGAAACCAAAATTTAAGAGAATACTATTAAAGTTGAGCGGAGAAGCTCTTCAAGGTACAGACAACTACGGTATAAATGCCAAAATTCTCTCAACAATTTCGAGCGAAATAAAAGAAATCCATGAACAGGGTGTGGAGGTAACAGTTGTAATAGGCGGAGGCAATATATTCAGGGGGATTTCGGGGGCCTCCACAGGAATGGACAGGTCAACTGCCGACTATATGGGGATGCTTGCAACTGTAATCAATGCCCTTGCACTCCAGGATTCACTTGAAAGAAACGGGGTATTAACACGTATACAAACAGCACTGGAAATAAAACAGGTCGCGGAGCCCTTTATAAAGAGAAGAGCAATTCGCCACATTGAAAAAGGCCGTGTTGTGATATTTGCTGCTGGCACAGGCAATCCCTTTTTCACCACCGATACAGCCGCAACACTTCGTGCACTTCAAATTAATGCAGAAATTATATTAAAAGCCACAAAGGTAGATGGGGTATATGACAAAGACCCCATGAAGTTTAAAGATGCAATAAAATTCGATGAACTAAGCTATATGGACATACTTAAAAAAGAGCTTAAAGTAATGGACGCTACTGCTATCTCGCTTTGCATGGAAGAAAAAATTCCTATAATTGTTTTTAATCTGTTCAAAAAGGGAAATATAAAACGTATAATTGATGGTAAAAAGATTGGTACAATTGTAAGGAGCGATTAATTATGTGCGATGAAATCGATCTATACCTCGATGATGCAGAATCAAGGATGAATAAAACCATAAGTGTGCTCAGGCAGGACCTTAACAAGGTCCGTACAGGCAGGGCTACTACTGCACTTGTGGCAGATATCGTTGTTGATTACTACGGCACTCCAACACCATTAAACCAGATGTCAAATGTAAGCACTCCTGACCCTACAACAATTGTAATTCAGCCCTGGGACGAAACTCTGCTTGGAGAAGTAGAAAAAGCACTAGTTAAGTCAGATCTTGGAATTACGCCTGCCAATGATGGGCAAATAATCAGGCTGAATATACCCCCACTTAATGAGGAACGAAGAAAAGAACTTGTCAAATATGTATCCAAAATTTCAGAAGACCACAAAATTTCAATCAGGCAAATAAGGAAAGATACAAACAATCATATAAAAGATTTGGAAAAAAGTGAGCATGTCCCCGAAGATGTTGTAAAGAGAACATTATCACAGGTTCAGGTATTAACCGACAAAATGATTGAAGAAATAAATAAGGTCAATGAAAAAAAACAAAAAGAAGTATTAGAAATTTAAGTTATAATTCTAATATATAAAATAACCCGGAAAGGAAAAATAATGAAATCATCTATATCCGGCCTTACTTCTTATTTGTTTATGGCTTCTTTAGTTGCTCTGGCAATTTCCACATTTGCATTGATTGTTATAGTTTCAAGACATTTCTTTGTGACTATATCCAACAACGAAATTGAGATGGGTTACAGGTTTCTTACAATATTTATAATTTCAGCAATTATTGCACCGATCACTCTATACGTTAATTTAAAATTTGACAGAATTGAGAAACTAAAAGATGATGAAAGCTTCTAGAGATCTATCTACTTCTAAATTCACCACTTTTTAGTTTAATTCTTAAATGAATATTCTTTCCTTAAACCGAGAACCTTCTCTTATAATATGTGTTAATAACATTAAGCTTCAGGAAGCAGTTATTAACCTTGTTGAATCAACCAACTTTTCTTCAGTATACCTCTCCACATATGCGGAACTTTTAGCTGAGATACAATCAAAAAATTCTATGTCTGTAATCATAGAATTTACTAATAACAATGATGATAATTTATATTTTTTAAACCATATTAAAAAGCAATTTCCACAAATTGATATAATGGTTATTTATAGTTCTAATGCTTCTGGTACTAATACAAAGGAATTCAGGTTAAAAACCCTTGAACACGGTGCAACAGACTGCATAAGATGTCCGGAAGAAATAAAATTCCTTGAAATTCGCATTAACAACTCATACGCAAAACAGTTTTCAAAACTTGAACTTAATACTAACCTTGATTTCTGGAATACTATTAATAAAGCAGTCAATTCTATTATTGAAGATCTTTATGGGAAAACCTTTTTTAAACGCCTGTTAAAACATTCTGTTGCAATAACAAAGAGTGATTTTGGGTCCCTTGTTATACTTGAAGGTAAGAATCCTGTATATACTTTTGCATGGGATGGAACCGACTTGGTTGAAGATGACACCCCTGAATTAGAAATTTCAGAAGAAATTTATAATCTTCAGCTCGAGGATTACTATATATTATTGGAAGATGAAGAGCTTCCAAACCATTCAACCCTTCCATTGATATTCAAACAGTTTACTATCGGTTCTTATCTCTATTTTCCAATTTACAATAGGAATAAGGAGATAATTGGTTTTCTTGAACTTTATAAAAACAGTAGCAAATTCGATACAAACCTATATACAACAATTATTAAAATTATTCTGGAATCCCTTCCTATTGAAAAAATATCCTGGGAAGAAACCCCGGTGAAAATGCCTGAAGGGGAGATTAGTTCTGAGGATAGTTACTTTTCAATAGTGTATAATACCCCGCTTCCGATAATGATTGTTAAAAATGATCTTATTTCCTTTGTTAACAAAGCTGCATTAGGAATTTTAGGTTACGAAGAAAGAGAACTTGTAAATGCCGAATTTTCATCAATCTGTCCAAGCCCCTTAAAAACAAGTAACTTGAATGAAGATGATATTGACCAGACTACAACAGAATTATTAAAACTTGACCTGCTGAAGAAGAATGGGGACAGCATCACACTTAAATGTGATATGAGTTTTATCACTCAGATGAACAGTAGTGCTATTCTTCTGATTTGCAAAAAACCTCAAAAACAGGAAAAAAAGGCAAGAAAGTCATCGGGATCCAGCGAAGCACTCAGGCTGGCAGCAGCAGTAAAAAGTTTGAAGTCAGCTGTAACAATTACAGATATGGAAAAAAATATTGTATATGTAAACCCCGCACATAAGAACATATTCGGTTATGACTCCGAGGACCTTATTGGAACCCCGGGCAGCATCCTATTTTCAATTCATGACCCCTCCGGAATAAGCGATAAAATATATGATGCAATTATTGCTATTGGATGGGAAGGAGAAAGAATAAGTATCAGGAAAAACGGAGATGTTTTCCCTTCATATGAAAAAATTTCCCTTGTTAAAGACCAGGACGGTAATCCCCTCGGTATTGTTTCAATAATAGACGAAATCACTGAAAGAAAAAGGCTGGAACAGGCACTAAAAGAATCTGAGGAACGTTACAGAACACTTGTTGAAACAGCATCTACTGCCATTATTGCCCTTGATGAGAAAGGCAAGATTATTCTTTATAATCCATCCGCTGAAAAAGTATTCTTATACAGCAAACCTGAGTTAGCGGATAAAACCATGCTTTCATTGATAGATGAAATTAATGAAGATGTATCCTATCTAGACAACCTCATTGGTACAACTACAGAACTGTCGGGAATTAACAAGAACGGGGACAAATTTCCGATTGAAATAACCTTGTCAAAATGCATAATTCAAGGGAAGAATATATATACTGCCATAATTCTTGATATAACTGAAAGAAAGAATCTGCAGAACCAGCTTATACAGTCTGCAAAACTAGCTGCAATAGGTGAGCTGATTTCGGGTATAACTCATGAAGTTAAAAACCCGATTGCGGTTGTAATGGGATATTCAGAGATGCTGCTTGGAGAAACCAACATCGATGAAGAAACTAAAAAGGTAATTAAAATAATTTTCAGTGAATCCGAAAGAGCAGGAAAAGTTTTACAAAATATGCTTTCGTTTGCCAGGCAGGATACACATAACAAAGAGCCGGTCATACTTAATAATATTATTGACATGACACTCGAACTTGCAGATTTCGATCTAAGAAAGAACACTATCAAGGTTATAAAAAAGTTTGATGCCAACCTTCCATCTATCCTTGGAGAATCAAATCAGCTTCAGCAGGTTTTTCTAAATCTATTAATTAATGCCCAGCAGGCTATTGCTGATAACGGTTCAGAAGGCACCATAACAATAGAGACAAGTAAAGAGATTGCCGGTGAACCAGATAGTGGTAACGGCTTCGTGAGAGTGACGCTGAGTGATGACGGGCGGGGAATACCAAAAAAGATCCTGGACAAAATTTTTGACCCATTCTTTACTACCAAACCTGAAGGTGTCGGAACAGGCCTTGGGCTTTCAGTATCCCTTGGTATTATTAAGGACCACAATGGCAACATAGAAGTAAAAAGTGTTGAAAATGAGGGTACCAGTTTTAATATCCAGTTTCCATTTCCATCAAATTAATTGAGCTTATACTATTTAATTACCTCTATCCCATTCATATAAGGGATTAAGGCATCAGGTATTTTGACGGTACCATCTTCTTGCTGGTAATTTTCAAGAATCGCAATAAAGGCCCTTCCAATAGCGATACCTGAACCATTTAAGGTATGTACAAATGCAGGTTTCCCACCGCCTTCAGGCCTGTATCTGATATTGGCCCTTCTAGCCTGAAAACTTTCAAAATTACTGCATGATGAAATTTCCCTGTATCTCTGCTCACTTGGAATCCAAACTTCAATATCGTAAGTCTTGGCAGAAGAAAAGCCCATATCCCCAGTACATAATACGACAATCCTATAAGGCAGTTCGAGTAGTTCGAGGATTCGTGCAGCATCGCGTGTAAGCTTTTCATGTTCATCGTAAGACTTCTCCGGAGTACTCAGCTTTACCAGTTCTACCTTATTAAACTGATGCTGACGAAATATTCCGTGAATATCTTTTCCATAGGAACCGGCTTCTTTTCTAAAGCATGGCGTATAAGAAACATATTTCCGGGGAAGTTCTTTCTCCTCTAGTATCTCGTCCCGGTTAATGTTTGTAACCGGCACTTCCGCAGTAGGAATAAGATAATAGTCCGTATCTTTAAGTTTAAAGAGGTCATCTTCAAACTTGGGAAGATTCCCGGTACCTATAAAACTTTCAGTATTAGCAATAAATGGCGGAAGTACTTCAAGATATCCATGCTCACCAACATGAATATCAAGCATTAAATTAATTAAAGCCCTCTCAAGCCTGGCCCCCTGTCCCATGTAAAGAGCAAATCTTGATCCGGTAATTTTAGCTGCCCTCGGAAGGTCAAGTATATCAAGAAAACTGCCAATCTCTACATGGTCTTTTATTTCAAAATCGAATTCCCGGGGCTTACCCCAGCTAAGTATCTCAGTGTTATTATTTTCATCTGCACCTATCGGTACAGAGGTATGAGGAATGTTTGGTATATGGAGCATAAGATCCCTGTATTCGCTTTCAACATCTGTCCGTTTTGCATTTAAATCCTTAATATTATTGGAAATATTCTTTAGTTCCTTTGATAATTCATCTACTTGATCATCGAAACCATCCCGTTTCAGTTCACCTACTTTCTTTGAACCCATGTTCCTTTCATGTTCAAGTGTTTCCACCTGGACAATGATTTTTTTTCTTTCTTCATTTAATCGTTCAAGCCCCTCAAAGTCCAGATCCATGCCCCTTTGGGCCATTTTTTCTTTGACAGTTTCAAGATTATTTTCAAGATATTTTTGTTCTAACATATAATTTCCGTATTAACTCGTCATTTTAAATTAGCTTTATATATTAACACAGCATTCCAATTCATAAACTTACTTTAGTTCATTATTGTAAATTTAAAAGGGTTGAGCATAATTCTACAAAAAAGGAATAAAAATGGAAAAACTAATAAATGGAATAGAAATAACTTACTTTGGGCATTCGACTTTCAGTATCCAGTCCCCTGGCGGAAAAAAAATAATCATTGATCCGTGGATAGATACAAATCCTTCGTGTCCAGAGAATCTAAAAGATATCAAGTCTGTCGATATTATTGCAATTACCCATGGGCATTTTGATCATATTGGAGATTTGATTGATATATGCAGTGAATATAAACCAAAGGTGATTGCAAACTGGGAGATATGTGATTGGCTTGGGACAAAGGGTATAGAAAACTGCATGCCTATGAATAAAGGTGGTTCTCAAACAATAGACAATATTAAATTCGTAATGACACATGCCCAGCATAGTAGCGGGATTAAAGAAGATGACGGAACAATAGTCTACGCAGGTGAGCCAGGGGGATATGTAATAGAATTTGAAAATAACTATCGTATCTATCACGCGGGGGACACAAATTTATTCAGTGACATGAAACTAATCGCCGAACTCTACAAACCTGATTTATCTATGCTACCAATCGGTGATGTGTTTACAATGTCTCCACTTGAAGCATCATACGCTTGCAGGTACCTAAAATCTAATTATGTAATACCAATGCACTATGCTACGTTCCCGCTTCTTACAGGCACACCCCAAGAACTAATGCAACTTACCAGGGATATAAAGGAACTTGAAATTTTGCAGTTAAAACCCGGGGAATGCCTAACTTAAATTAAAGACAGCATTCTGTATAGTTGCAGAATTAATTTAACAATTAGATTTAATCTTTGCCAACTATAAAAATGGGGATATTTCCAATTTCAGCTGCTGTCCTGGAAAACGATGACCAATAAGAACCAATAATCTCTTTGGTCCTTGATAGTAAATAAAGATCTATTACAGAACACTGAATAAATTGGGGTGTACTACTACTATTTTCTTTTTTTAAAACATGTGCCCTTGCCCCATACCTGTTAATAAACAGAGACTCTGTTTCAGGACAATCTGTAGCTAAAAAGAAATTAAAATCAGACTGTTTTTCGATTCGACAATCTATTTCTTTAAAAAACAATTCATCAGTGCTGTGTGATATAGATTTCTTATTATCGTTCCGGCGCACATGAACTCCTACTGTATATTCATCAAAGTCTCTTGCTTTTGAATTAATTATTTCTTCCAATAACATTATAGGTTGAAAAAAAGTGAATGATAAAGACGGCGAATTATAAAATTTTGCATATGACCTCAACAAAACCATTTTTACCACTTAAATCATAAATAGTATCTTCATCTAATGCTTTAGTTCTCATTTCTTGTTGGCTAAAAATCACATCATATTTTCTTTTTGTTAAGAATTCAATACTCGAAAATCTTGATTTAAAAAATTTTAATAACTGAATTCCTTTTAAAATTGGATTTCCTTGACCATAGTTACTTACTTTAACATTTTCTATCGGTTCAAATAAATCACTAAATTTTGCAAAGATGAGGTTATGGGAATTCAGGATCCAGGCAACTTCTAGAGATGATCCGATTTTTTCCGAAAGAATTTTAGCAGAAGCAATGGCTCTCATTCTGTTACATAATCCATAAAGTGGAACAAGTGTAATTAGATTATTTTGTATTTTTATTTAATTTTTTCCTGGATATTTCTATATTTGCAATTGTTATAAAATTTACCATGCCAGAGTTGGTACAGAAAGTTATGACATTTAGAACAAAAAATCATTCGCCTGCTTGTATTCCTGATTAAATTTGAAAAATGACTCTTTACCAATCTATAGTATGGATATAAATACTTGCAAACTGCTTTGATATGCAGCTATTTTATAATTTTTTATCACCCCCTGATAAATAATTAATTTCTAATATTTCTTGACACGTATATGATTTACAAAAATAATATAGTGCGATGAATAAAAAAGTTATAACATTCCTTGTCTTAGGACTACTTGTATTCTCAGCCTGTGGTAAAAAAACAAAGATTCAAAGTGGGACAGCACATGAGCTCTACAGCGATGCCACAAATGAGCTTTACAATAATGAAGGTGGATTCCCCTGGGTATTTACCGGTCCCGATTACGACCTTATACTTGAAACTCTCCGGGAAATACAGCTGAGGTACACATTTAGCCCTTTTGCAACACTTGCGGAGATAAGGACAGCAGATACCTATTTCAGACAGGAAGAATATATTCAGGCAATTACAGAGTATGACAATTTTATTAAGAACCATCCAGGCCATAACGAAGTTGAATACGCAATGTATCAGCTTGCCCTTTCCAATTACAAGTTAAAAGGAGGCAAAGACAGGGACCCTACTTTTGCAAGGGAAGCTGTAAAATGGTTTACAATATTTAAAGAGAACTATCCTAATTCCGAGCTTTACCCGGGAGCTGATAAACGTATTCTAAAATGCAATGACATTCTTGCTGAGAGAGAAATATTCATCGGCAAATACTACATGCGCAAAAAGAACTACAAGGCTGCTGAAGCCAGGTTTAACCTTGTACTTCAGAACTTTCCGGAAACAAAATATACTGAAGAAGCGTATAAATTAATTAGCAAACTGCCAGCAGAAAAAACCCCCGAATCCTGATGAAATTCCCTGTATTTATTCTATTTATATTCTTTATTGTTTCTTTCCTGTCCTGTAATAACAAGGTGGATAAAGACATAACGCTCCTGCTTGACAAAAGAGAATCTGCATTTGAAGAAAAGAACCCGGATAAGTACAAAAGCCTTATCATTTCTTCGTACGAAGTAGAAACACGAAACGGTAATAAGAATAACGAGGATGTCCTTAAGGATTTCAGATTAAATACTACTCCTTTTGACAGTATTGAAATGTCTCATAAAGACAGGGAAGTAATTAAAGAAGACGGCAGGGCCAAAGTAGTACAAAAAACTTTGGTTCTGCTATCCATAGATGACCAAAAAATTAAATACGAGATTACCGAGGTATTAATTCTTGAAAAAGAAAATAATGAGTGGAAAATCTCAAAGGAATCAAATCTTGACCTTTTCAGGGGTTTTGTGTTCGGAAAACAAAATTAGAACTTCTTTTCATTACGCTCCTGCTCTTCTTTACATGAGATACAGAGCACAGCTTCCGGTCTTACCTTTAATCTTTCATGTGTAATATATTCCCCGCATGATTCACATATCCCGTAACTACCTTCTTCTATTTTCTTTAGAGCTGCTTTTATTTTTTGAATAAGTTTTCTTTCCCTGTCCCTTTTTTTAAGTTCAATAGAACTGCTTGATTCAGACAATGCCCTGTCCACGGGATCTGGAAAGGCTTCTTTACCTTCGCTCATTCGCGACAATGTATCCTCTGCAATTCCCAGCAGTTCTGCATGCCTTCTTATTAATAATTCCCTGTATAATTTAATCTCATTTTCATTCATTACTATTTATTATAGCATTATTTAAGGTCCTGAAGAAAAATATTAATTAATATTAAGAATTGTATTTTAATAATGGAAGATATATTTTAAATTTAATATTCCGATTCATTAATTAACCCGTTAAGATTAACACCCTAATGTTGAAATTATCCAAAATATCTTTGCAAATACCTTACGAAGTAAAAGACCTGCTTTCCGATTTTCTTATAGGCCAAAATGCATCGTCAGTGTCAGAGGATCTGCACGACAATGGCCCTCTCACTCTCTCTGCGCTTTTTCCCATTGAAGATGACCTGGAACCTATAATGGAAAATTTGTATAGTTTCATTGATTTCATTAAAGAAAATATAGTTGATTTTGAACCTGGGAATTTAAAAGTGGAACATATTGACAGGTCTAGCTGGGAGTTATGGAAAAGTTTATTAAAAACTGTAAGGGCCGGAAAAAATGTAGTTATTTCACCACCCTGGGAGAAACATGAATGCAGTGAGAACGAGGTGTCAATTATAATAAATCCATCCATGGCCTTTGGGACAGGACACCACGAAACTACAAAAGTATGCATTTCATATATTGAAAAAATTACTGGTAAAAATAAAATAAGTTCACTTCTCGATGTAGGTTGCGGTAGCGCTATTCTTTCAATTGCAGCTGTAAAACTGGGAGTTAGGGAAGTTGTAGCATTTGATACAGACCCTGTTGCAATTAAAGAAGCCAATGAGAATAAGGCCAGAAACGGTGTTACAGACCAGATTATGACATACTGCGGCCCTATTCAGTGCATAAACCGTACTTTTGATATTGTTGTCGCAAATATATCCGTAGAGACAATTCTAATGATGAAATCCGAGCTAAAATCCAGGCTTAACAAGGACGGTCGCATGATTCTTTCCGGTATACCGGTGATGAGAATGGAAGAGCTTGAAAGAGGTATAATAAATGAAGGTTTTAAACTTTTAGACAAGCAAATCGACGGAGAATGGGTAGGGATGTTTTTTAAACACTAAATTGTAATAAACAGGAAAATAAATGTCGTCTTTTAAAACTATCGAATGGAATAACAACAAGGTTTACATGATCGACCAGAGAAAACTTCCCGGTGCTGAGATATACAATGAGTACTCAACACATAAAGAAGTAGCCGAGGCTATAAAAAGCATGGTTATTAGGGGCGCACCTGCTATCGGCGTTGCGGCAGCTATGGGTGTGGCATTAGGTTCACTCGAATATAAAGGATCAGACAAGCAGGAAATGATTACATTCCTGAATAGTGTTTGTGATACCCTTGCCGACACCAGGCCTACTGCTGTAAATCTCTTCTGGGCAATTGAAAGAATGAAAAAGGTAATTAATGCCAATTCTGATAAACAACCGGAGGATATCAGAAGAATCCTTATTGATGAGGCAAACCTTATACTGAAAGAAGATATAGAAACATGCATGGAAATAGGCGTACATGGCTCTGATTTGATCAAAAAGGACTCCTCCGTACTCACCCACTGTAATGCCGGGGGACTCGCTACAGGAGGTTATGGAACTGCTCTGGGCGTAATAAGGAGCTCAATCGAGAAGGGTAAGAATATCAGCGTAATATCTTCTGAAACAAGGCCCTTTCTCCAGGGTGCAAGGCTTACTGCCTGGGAACTGAAAAAAGACGGGATACCGGTAACTTTAATTACAGATAATATGGTCGGTTCGTTAATGGTAAGCAACAGAATTTCATCTGTAGTAGTTGGGGCCGATAGGATTGCTGCCAATGGGGATGTTGCAAATAAAATAGGTACATATTCTATAGCAGTACTTGCCAGACACCATAATATACCATTTTACGTTGCTGCCCCTATATCAACAATTGATTTTGAATGCAGTTCCGGAGAGCATATTCCAATTGAACAAAGGGATATTTCGGAGGTTACTCACATTGGGGATAAAAAAATTGCCGCAGATGTAGATGTTATTAACCCTGCATTCGATATAACACCCAACGGGCTTGTAAGTGCAATAATAACAGAGAAAGGCGTAATTAAAGCACCATACAATGAATCAATTGCAAAATTGAGAGTGTAGACTGCTTAACCCCCTCTTTCGATCTCTTCCTGTGCCTCAACACTAAGCAAAGTAAACGGGAGAACTCGAAGCCTCTCTTCACCGATCTTTTCACCTGTTACTTCACATATACCGTATGTGCCTTCTTCCACTCTTTTAAGTGCCTGTTCGATAAGCATAAGCTTATCTCGTTCCCTGTTCGAAAGGGTCAGTGCAAGTTCCCTTTGCCTGTCTTCAGAAGCATGGTCATAAAAATCCCCCACATCAAAGCGTAAATGATTGGATTCTTCCTTTGCCGCCTTTGTAACGTCTTCAAGAAGTTCTTCCCTCATTTTAAGAAGCATTTGCTTCATCTCTTTTAGAAAGTCTTTTGAATATTCGTAAGGGTCTGGCTCTTTTACTTTCTTCTTTGCAGTAGCTTTGGGCTTTTTGGTTATAGAAGTTATCTTGGATGTAGTTTTTTTTGTTGTTTTTGGAGACACTATTACCACCTTTTCGAGGCAAATTTTTGATGTATTAGGATAAGACTATTTTCATCATTGTCAAGAAAATAATAATTCATAAAAATAT
>SDBT01008071.1_pt1 | contig 17254 bp, 18 predicted proteins | sample 2277101 | NCBI WGS metagenome assembly SDBT01 (sample SAMN10404973, study PRJNA504765) | marine sediment metagenome | isolation source: marine sediment core GS10_PC15, 103 cmbsf | place: Arctic Ocean: Southern Knipovich Ridge | collected 2010
TTTTTTTATTTTCGGGTATTCTGACATTCAAAAGAGTGGTACGGTTTTTGCCATTTCAACTCTCAAAACGGTCGTTGGCGACCGGCTGGTCGCCATTTGGCGCCCAGCGCAGGCGCCAAAAGTAGCCGTGTGTAGGCAGATAGGCATCTAGAGACCTCCCACGTCGTCTATATGCATCTCTAGAGTGCGAAGCATCTGTTGGGGCCCTCAACTTTGACGTACAAAAAGTAAACCCGGTTAATCTTGAAAACGGTCGTCGAATGTTTTTGGGCGCCACGGACCTTTTTCGACGACCATTTTCAGAGTTGAAAAATATGAAAAGTGCCCACTGCCACTACCACCCGGGTTCACTCTCTTGAGATGTGTGCGCGTTTGGTGTTGCACATGTAGAGTTCGGAAATCCGGTTCTTCGTCAGTTTATTACCATTGGCGCACATGGATAATGTCGCCACCTAGACACCCCCCGCCCTTAATAGCACCCTTTTAGGGGGGGTACCTGATCTACTGTGCGTCACTCGGGTGCACAACCTGGCCATTTTCAACTGCCGGTTCCCATGGAGACGGTCATCGATAGTGGCCTGACAGGGCATGCCGAAGGCGCGCTAAAGATCGCTGATGCCTGGGTTCGATTGGCCCTCTACATTTGGTTCATCCTGGTACCGGTGACGCAGAACGTCGGCGGCTTCATCGTCATGGCCGGCCTGGGATCTGGGTTCGCTTTCTACGGCTACATGTGGGTCCGCCACCACGACCGCTTGGCCAATCTCAGTGCATGTATTGTGCTTCAGACCTGACATTCCTCCTTCTCCCCCCCCCCTCCACATACTGTCTCCAAAATACAATACACCACCTGCGTGCGCGCGCGTGCTCAAGAGTGGTCACTTCCGGAGGAGCCGTGGAGGCGCTGGGAGGGAAGGGCCATGGGCCGCTGGCTGGCAAAGCTTGTCGTCTTGCGTTGCAGCTCCTGGTCCATATAGACGCCAGCCCCGTCGACGGACAAGGCAGAGGTGGAGTCCTCAAAGTCCGAGGGCTGATAGTCCATGCCGAGACGCTCCGCGCGGCGCCTCCGACGGCGGATGATGCCCATGCCCAGCATGATGGTCACGCCGAGACAGCAAAGGGCGAGGCCGGAGCACACCACGATGATCGTCACGGTTCCGGTCACGGAGAGCAGTGCCGGGGGTCCGGCCGCGGGCGACGCGTGATCGTCCAGTCCGCTGGGCCAGTGGTGGCCAGTCGAGGGCGTGTGGTTGGTGGGTGGGCGCGTCTCGTTGGCCGCGTGGATGGCGCCCACAATGACGAATCCCGGTGACGGATACTGCAGACCGGCGTAGAAGGTGTCGGCGAGCGCGTCTCCGCGTTGCCACGACGTCCAATCGTGGCCCAGCAGGTTGTGGGTGTCCACGAGGGCGAGACCCATGCTCGCGTTCACGGCCCCGCCCACGGGCATTGTGTGGTGGTAGGTGGCATTGGCCTGCCCGTCGCCAACAGAGGAGGGAACCGCACCCACGTAGGCGAGCCAGAGCACGTGGCCTGGCGCGAGCCAGACGCCGTCCACGGAGGGATCGGGTGTCAGAAAGACATCGATCGTGTAGATGCGGCCCCACGCGAAATCCCGTGTGGCACTGACAATGGACGCGTTGGTGGGCGTCTGGTAGACATGGAGGGGCGTGTCGCAGGGGTACACGGGCGTTGCATTGTCGTCCGCCGATGCACCGCAGTTCTCGTACAGACGCAGCGAGCCGCCATGTGCATTCAGAAGTGCCTGTTCGTCGCTATGTAGGTCGAAGGGTGCGTTGGTGTCGTTGGCCGGTCGGATGCCGAGCGTTATCGTGAAGCGCGCGGCGCGCAGGTCCCATGCCTGCGTGCTGCTCGGGTTCACCACCGGCACGGCGGTCTCGATGCGCGCGCCGGCATCCACGTCGTAGAAGAGCTGGCTCGGCGACAGGGCCGGCGGGGAGTCGGCGTCGTGTGCGCCATAGTCCACGGAGAATTGAGCGAGGACTGCGAGGTTCGTGTGGGCACCCGCGGCCGTGGCGGTTAGACTGCAGCATATCCCTAGCACCACAATCGTCCACAAGGTCATCTGGCGCGGGGGGGGGCGTGGTATACAGTAGTCGGCTGGACTGCTCGGCCTCCCCCAAACTGACGGCGGCATTAAAAACCCAGGGGCGATTGGTCATCGGCCATTCCGTGTATTTGCAAACGATTGGAGGGGGAACGAAGGGAACAGTGTGACCCCCCCCACACACCCTACCATCCTGTGTCCCACTCGGCCACCGGCACCGCCGTGCGCGTGGGTGTTGGCGTGGGTATCGGTATCGGGTGTGACGCCGACGGTGTTGGGGCGTGGCGGTGAGAGGGCACATAAGAGGGCGTCGAGACGCCACTGAGGGCCTCCATGATATCGAGTCCCTCCTCCCGCTCAGCGTCGGCGTCGCGCAGAATGGCAGCAAACTCGGGATCGTCGCCAACGTCAATGGCGTCGTCCAGCTCACCCGTGGCCTCGGTGAAGCGATCGTCGCGGGCTCCCTCCATGGCAAAGGCGTCGCTTTGGTCGTCCAGAAGGTCATCGAACGCATCTTCGTCCATTTGCCCCGGAGACGTCTTCATGTACGCGTTGACGGTGCCCAGGGCCTTGGTGATGCCCTGGTCCATATCATGCGTTTCCACCATGTCGGTGTTCCGCTGCACCGTGACTCGTCGACTCTCAAGGGTCTTGATCTTGTGTTGGATGATGTTAAATTGGCGCCTCTCGCGCGCTAGCGACACGGGTGGGATCATGGCGGCCTTGCGACGTGTCTCGGTGGTGATGGCCGCCTTTTGCGCTTCTAGATGGTAGATCTTTTCATCAATCTCGGTGTGGATGCCATCCAGCGTGTCCACGATGGCAGTCCCGTCGGTACCCGGTACGGGCTCGGGGGTGCCGCGCAGCGACGTTTTGATGGCCTCAAAGCGCTCCTGGATAATATTCCCAATCGTTGCCTTGGGCTGTGCCGACGACGGCGGTGGCGCGCGGCCAGATGTGCCCCCGCGACGCAACATTGGATGGGTGTGTCGTGCAGCGTGTGTCAAGGCGGTCCGTCTAGATGCTCCAGGTACCAGTAAAAAGAGGGGACGTGTTTTTGGAGCCACCCACGCATACGTGTCATATGTCGCCCTTTCAGCTTTTTTGCTAGTCGTGGACGACGATGGGCCGTTCCCCCCCAAAGAGGAGACGTGTTTTTGGGGGACCGCCATCAACTACACATTCACTTGGTGTCCTCCTCCTCCTCCTCCTCCAATCATTGTCACTGCCGGCAGCCATGGCACGCCGCGCCATCCCCGGCCTCAAGGTGACGACGGGCGACGGGACGACGGGCGAGGTGCACTTCAAGCTGAGTGTGGTGGGCGAAAGCGGCGTTGGCAAATCGCAGCTCGTGCGTCGACTCCAGAAGATCCAGTTCAACCCCGCGGTGACGTCCACGATCAAGTACGACCAGCACACCCTGTATGTCGAGGTGAACAACACCGTGGTGGTATTGGACGTGTGGGACACGGCGGGCCAGGAACGCTTCCGCGCCCTCTCGGCCATGTTCTTTCGCCAGAGCTACATGTGCCTCGTCGTCTACTCAATCACGGACGCGCGCAGCTTTGACGAGGCCACCTACTGGCTGGACACGTACCTGGAGTGTGAGGACGCGCCGGGCGCCCGGCTCGGCAGCGCCCAGTACTTTAATGTGGCGCTCATCGGTACCAAGTCCGACCTCAACCACCTCCGACAGGTACCGCGCGCGCGGGGCGAAGACCTTGCCGAGCGCTACGACGCGGCCTTTGCAGAGGTGAGCTCGGTTGGGAGCCAGGGCGGCGGGGAGCTCGAGCGCACCCTCCTCTTTCTCACGCGTGTCACGGTCGACGCACTGGGGACCGCGTGGCGCCGTCTCGACCTCACCCAACTCGCGTCCGACGACGTCGCCGCCGCCTCAGCTGCCGCCGAGCCCCTCAGCGATTGGCGCGACGACCGCGTCTTTGTGCCTGACCGGCCCGGCATCAACGCCGACATGTATGCATTGCGGGTGCAGGGTGCCTCCGCCTCGGGAGCAGCGAGCGAGGACTCCGAAGCCATGTGTTCGGGAGGATCAGGCATGTGTGCGTAGGCACTGCCCTGCAGGGATAGAGACTCGCCTGTTTTGGGGGACACGAAGGGCTTTTGTAGCGAGTTGCGCCAAAAGGAAAAAACAAGGAGCCACGCCCATCTCTCACCATTCCCTCCCCCGCCCGCCTTCCCCCCCCCCCGTCTCTCCACCATGCCCAAAAAAACCAAGGAGGAGCGCATGAGTCGCACCCTGCGCAACTGGCACATTGCCATTGGGGTTATCGACCTGATCCTCGCCCTTGTCATCATTGGTGTGGCCATCGGCGTCCCCGCGGCACGTCTGTCGCTCCCACTCTTCACCGACTACGCTGGCATCCACGTGTTCCTCTTCAATTTGGAGGTCATCTGGTTCCTGGCCGCCGCCACCATTATTGGTGGCATCGTTCACCTCTACTATGCACTGGCGCGTCGTACCTGGCATCGCTACTACGAGAGCATCATCAACTACAAGTACGAGAGCGACGGTTCGGTCTTTGCGCGTCACGTCAACCCCATGCGCTGGGCCCTCTACAGCATCATCTATCCCCTCATATTTTGGCCACTCGCACATGTTTCCGGTATCACCAACGTCTACCTGCTTGTGGCGCTCACGGTGATGAGCGCCATCCTGGCCTACGCCGCTTTCCACCTTGAGGCGGCCAACCGCAACGTCTTCAAGTCTCGCAACATTACGCTGGCGCCCATATGGCTTGGTGGTCTGGTGTGGCTCACCATCTGGGTCATCGTCTTTATCTACCTTGGCTTTGGCTCCACACTGGTGGCGTTCCCCTGGTACGTCTGGACCGCCGTCGTCATTGCCTTTATCCTGGGCATTAGCATTGGCTGCATTAGCCTCCTGCGCTATACGCGCTACAGCAAGATGTGGCGCTCGGATTGGATGGTCGAACGTGCCTACCTGTGCAACGAGATAATCTACACTGTCCTCGTTGTGAGCGTGCTCCTCATTGGCGCCGCCACCACATAGACTGGCAAGAGGGAACACACGTGGTTATTATTCATACTCCCCCCCCTTCCCACCCATGGGTTCATCGCAAATACACATTTTTTTTCTCCTTCATTGTGTCACCTCACTCTGTTCTCTCTCTTGCTGTGTGTGTGTGTGCGTACGTATGCAGCACTGCGTGACCTTTGCACAGTTCCCCGAGGGACACCCCGATCGGGAGTCCTGGGACAATGCGGCGCGCCACGGTAACTTGGCAGTGTTCGTGCCCAGAGGACGCCTGCCTACTCGTGTGCTTTCCGACTACGTTGACAGCAACACCGTGGCGCTGGCCGCGCGGCACGGTCAGCTTGAGACTGTCCAGCGCCTGCAGGCGTACGGGGTTCCGTTCACCCAGCGTGTGCTGAGCGAGGCGGTCGCCGGGGGGCACCGATCTATGGTGCAGTGGCTTTTCGACGCCGAATGCCCATTCCATGCACCAGCACTTCTCAACGCTACCCTCCGCCACGGCCACATTGACCTCTTCCACTGGCTCTTCCTGGATCTCCGTCTCGCCCCCAATGAACAAACCGTCGCGATTGCCCTTTGTCACGACGTCATGGACACGCGCTTTGAGCCGCTCTGGCGCGGCGGGCTCTGTAACGTGGCCACCGACGGTGCCATCAATCTCGTCCAGAAGATCATTTGGCATCACCGTGTCTCCGCCACCCCGGACCAACTTGCCGCGTGGGCTATTCTCGCAACCAAGAAGTAAACTGTATGCCCGCGGTGCATAATGCACCAGCAATAAATTGACGTGGATGTTAGGCGTTCCCCCCCCCACACTGTGGTCGTGCGGTTGGAGGTCATGGAGAAGACCACGTTGGTCGTCCAAACCCTGGTGTGGTTGGTGAGCGAGGTGCAGGGGGACGAGCGTGTGTTGGCATCCAAGTTCAAGGCACATCACGTCACATCGGACCTCTCGAACTACAATATTGAGGCCGCCTTGATGATGCTCGCGGCGCAGCTCGACGATGACGAGTACGCATGTGCGGCCCGAAGCCTGTGCTTGATATCTGGTCCCACCGCTGCTCTGTAGATCTGGACACGGCCAATACAACGTACTGTTTTTTTATTACTGCACTTTCATGAGGCGTTCCATGAACTGGCGTCTGGTTTTCATGCGTTCACGTATGTCGGTGAGAGTGAACACGTGGGGTGGCGCTATGAGATCCAAGGGCGCGGGTGGGACGAACGTAATCTGTGCACCGGGGCGCACACTGTCTAGTCGTTCCAGTGCGTCCCGGATAAAGTCTTCCGCCGAAATACTTGGACTTGTGGGGACCTGGTTCATTTCCGCCATCGCCGCATGCCGCTGACTCGAATTAGGCGAGGCGAATTCCCGTGCGCCCAAGAACGGGTCATCCTCCCGGCCGTTCTGTAGGCTGAACAGAGCGGGATACATGGCGAGCCACTCTCGCGTAATTTTACGCATCACCTGGGGCCGAATGCCCTCACACGTGAATGGGCAAGCAAAGCAGATGCGCACTTGGCCTTGTGTTGGGTTCTCCAGTATAGTCTGAATGCGTCGCCAGAGACTCGTGTAATTTGGCGAGCTTTTCAAGAGCGCCGTGACCGACATGTTCTGGGTCTCGCGAAGGCGGCGTGCCGCCCGTTTCATGGGGTTCTTCAGGCCCTGCACATTGACGAGCACCCACGGATACTCAAAGTACTGTTGGTGCGATGTCTTTTGCCTATCCGGATAGCCGGCAAACGATAGCGTCTGTAACCAAACCTTTGTGGGAACGGACATTGCGGGTTCCCTACGCACGTTCACGTCAATAGAGAGATGCGGAGGAGGGGGGGCGAGAGAGAGAAACCAGAGAATGTTCCCTCCGATTTGGCCCATCCCCCCAAAAAGACCTTCTGGGTCCAATTCATGGTGGCGGATATGCTGTCTCTTTTCGGCACACTTTTCACTGGCACATTGCCGTCACATGGACCCCGTAGATATCGCGGTGCTCGATGGCGCGTGTACGCGGCACGACAATGTGACGCTGGCCAAACTGACCTACCCCAAGCAGGCCTCCACCTTTAAGCACTCCTGCCGATTCCAGTCCGCCACTGGGGTGTGGTACCGACTGCGTCCCACAGCCGACTACCGTCGCCATCGGCTAGGACACGGGGTGAGCAACGCCGAACGCATGGGCGGCCTCGACGTCTTTCACACCTACACCCTCTGGACGCAGGGTACCGAGGTGGACGCGCACACGCAGGCCATCACCCACCTCATCTACTACGCCAAAGCGACGCCCCTTCCCTTCAACGTTGCGCTGCTCGCCGACATGGCCGAGCGCGCGGGTGTGGCCTGGGGGAAGCTGCCCGACGAGCTGACCCACGCACCCGGCGATCTACGCATCACCACGGCCTGGAAGGTGTTCGAGAAGCACAGCGAGAAGAAAGCGGTCCAGGCCCTCGACCATGCCACGCCCTACTTTCGCAAATGTCGCGGCGCCTCGCTCTTTCGCATCTGGCCCCAGGCGGCACTCATGGATCTCAGCTTCCGCGCGTTTGTGCGTCTGGTCAAGCTGCTGCGCAACGTGACGAGCGTGGAGGCGGCCGAGTTGGCGGTCACCAGCCTCTGCTTCCGGTGGCTACTGCCGGTGTCCACGCTGCCCACGCTCGACATTGAGGGACTCTTGGCCATCCACCGTCACTACGACTACGGTGAGACGGCCGGCTTCAACCGCAACAGCTGGCGCCTCTTCACGCTCTGCATCGAGTTCTACCAGAAGAGCCTGCGCCAGCTCAAGCGCGACGGACACACCTTTGGCACCCACCTCGACCTCGCGCGCGCCTACATGGCGGCCATTGAATGGGCCGAACGCACCAAGCCCACGGCACGCGATCTCGTCAGCGACGTGGACACGGACCTGCGCGCCGACAAGCTGACCCGCGCCATGGTGGAATCGGCCATCAAAACCCACGAATCCATGGCGCGACGCCTCGGCATTGTCAAGCGTCGCGTCGAGACGATCGATCCCGAGAGCAAGCGCTCCCGAGACAACATGCAGCGTGTTCTCTACGCCATGGACGACTGGATAGCGCAGGACTACGTGACCCGGGCAATCAACGAGATGGTCAGCAAGCGCTGGAAGCGTGAGCGACACGCCGACGGCTGCCGGACCTACGCGGACGTGGAGGCCCACATTGATGCGCGCAAGGGGCCGCGCTTCCCCGAGGAGGGCCCACACTGGGAGAACCCGCTGCTGCCCGCCTTTTGGCACGAGCGGCTCGACGCCAAGCAACGCCGCGCCGTGGCCAACATGGTGATTAGCCCCATTTCGTTTGTCACCGGCCAGCCTGGGTGCGGCAAGACAGAGGTGCTGCGCGCCGCCCAGTTGCTCTTCCACCCCGAGGATCTGCTTCCGCTGGCGGCCTATGGACGCATCGCCAAGAATCTCGACAGTCGTCTCGTCTCCACGGCCTACACGTTTCACCGCGCGGAGGCCACGGTCGAGTACCGCGGTGGAACGGACTCCGCCATACGCATCATCGACGCCAGCACCATGCCCATTGACGAGTTTGGCCTCGTCACCCACGACCACCTGCTGCGCGTGATGCGCAAGGCCGGCGATGCCAAGTGCCGCATGATCATGTGCGGCGACGTGGACCAGCTGGGCGCCATTGGCTCGGGCAGCATCGTGCAGTCCATCTACGCGCGCTTCCACGACAACCCGAACCTCTTCACCCAGCTCGACGTCCCGCACCGCTTCCTGCCCGAGCGCGGCGCTGGGTGGACGAGCGCACGGCTCGAGGAGGCCGTCGCCACCCGGCCTGCGCCCGATGATCCCATGGCCGTGCCGTGGAACATGCGAACTCTGCTGGCCTTTAGCGGCACACCGCGCGCCACGCACGTCGACCTCGCCTGCGTGAACGTGCCGCGCACCGGCAAAGGGCACACCTACACCAAGGCGGAGCGGGGGCGCTTTGCCGCAGCCCGGTTGCTCGTCTTTCCGTGGGCCGGCACGCTCGTCGCCACCCTCGAGGCCCTCCGCAGCATTGCCGATATTGACGTGAGCAGCGAACACGTGCAGGTCCTTGTCCGCACCAACGCGCGACGCGCCGAGATTAACCGCGCAGCACGCTTCCTGCTCAAGGGCACGCTGCCCACGCACCCACACGACTTTGCCATTGGCGAGAAGATTGTTTTTGGCAGCAACAAGTACCTGGAGACCCCCACCGAGTCGTCATCGGAGACGGCGCCAGACACACCCAACGATGGCTTTGGAGACGTAACCATGGACTACACCGGCCTGGCCACGGAGTTCAGCTTCTCGCGCAAGCGCACGCACGCCCTGGCCTTTGACAGCGCCGAGTCACCCTGGCGTGACATTGGCACGGACGGCGCCAGCACGCAGGTGCGCGCGCGCAAACGGCCACGCACCGATCTGTGGCGCGGCACCGACAGCGAAAACGTCTTCAACGGCGACATTCACCGTGTCAGCGGCGTCTACGATGTGCAGGCGCGCGGCGTCAAGAAGGGCAGCGTGCTCAACACGCTGCGCACGACACGTGACACCAAGAGCACCCGCGGCGACCGCATCATGGGCTTCTCCGACGGCACCCAACTCAACCTCGCGGCCTACGACAAGCAAAACATCCACTCCGCCATCTGCCTCACGGTTCCCAAGATGCAGGGGAGCGAGCAGCGGCGTGTTGTTTACTTTTGCGAGCCCAACGACAGCTGTGACCATCTCTACACGGGCATGACGCGCGGCGCCGACCAGTGTGTCTTTGTGCCCATTGGGATCACGACGGTCACGGGCGCCCACGACCGACTGGCCGAGGTGGCCGACCGCGAGCCGCGGAAGCGCCGCGAACGCTTCGCCTACTATCTGGACATTGAGGCCGACTAGTTGCATGGGGGGGGGGAGAACTTCTTCGTTGTAATATAAACACATTCCTTTTTTGGTTCCGGCGACGGGTCTCAGTGCGGGATCATACACCGCACTACACCACACCACAGGTGAGATGGCGGTCTCTGGCACGACGGTCCGGGCACTGACAGAGTTCGGAATTTTCCTGATGTTTGCGGTTGTCCATGTCTTAATCTCGGAGATGGTGGTCCCGCTGGTCGCTGACGATGGGACGTGTGTGGGTCTGGGTGGGGCCACCGTTGTTGGTGGTGTGGCAGCAGTGGTCGTAGTGGTGGTAAACTTCGTGTTGCCCGTGGGTGGCATGGTGCGCTGGGCGACGGGGACTCCAAGGCGGCGGAGGCGGCGTGTGAATCCTGGCCCAGAAAGGCGCCTCCGTCGTGAGAACCTGCGCCATGTCCCACCGTTTGTCCACTCTGGTCCTGCCAAAAAATAAATCATTCGCTTTTGTTTCCGACGCCGTGGTGGGGGGGGGTAGACAGGGACGCGTTCCTTTTTTATGTCACACTAGGTTAGTCCCTCCTCCCCCCCCTCCTTGATGTGGGTCCGAGAGATCATGGTCTACGTGGTGACGGCCATCGAATTGATCACGGTGTTTACGCTTCTTCATGTCCCGACATGGCTTGCCGTTGATTGGTTGGTGGAAGAGGGCAAGTGCATGTCGGTGGGTGCTAGCTCTTGGGGTGTACTCCTGGCCGCGGCCGCCACCATTGGCATGGACAGGGTGTTGCATACGCGTCGGATTGCGCGCTGGGCGGTGGGGGTACCACCGCGGAGGAATGACAGCGAAGAAGAAGAAGAAGAAACCGAAACAGAACCAGGAGAAGGTGACGACGACGGACTCGGGTGGGAAGTCAGAGAGTAATTCAGAGAATGGCCACTTGGATTGACGCCGTGGTCTCGTTTCCCACACCCACCCCCTAAATAAACCGTTCCTTTTGTTTCTGGCGACCGGTTGTAGGCGGTCCGGCGTCCCTGCCCAGCGATAGGATAGATGCTCACGCGAACGCACGCCACTACCATGCCGGTCTCCCAAGAAATGATCCTTATGCTGACGACCCTCGGACTGCTCGTGACCTTTTCGTGCCTCCACATTGCAGCCTTGCTGGTGATTGGTATATTCGTGACAGATGGGGAGTGCATGTCCTTCGGAGGCGCCGTCCTGGCCGCAACCACGGCAGCGGTCATGGTTGCCGTCTCCAACTACTTTTGGCGGATGCGCCGCGTCGTCCGCTGGGTGACGGGAACCCCGGAGGAGGAGGACACCCTGTGGGTGCCCGTCGATGACGCTTCGGAGGGTAGTGACCATGAAGACTAACGTCGTCGTCCTTCCCCGCTCCCCCCCCCAACCCTTCATTGCACTCTCTCTCTCTCTCTACATAAATGCCGTGTATGTGTTGGATCCGCAACGGAGCAGGAAACAATGCGTGTATTGGAAGGGGGGATGGGAGGTGGTGTTAATAGGTGCCGGGGTGCAGGTCGGAGGTACCGAGGCACGGCGAGGCGTGGGCAGTATACCGCAGTAGCTCTCGGGCCATGTGGGTGACTATTGCACTGCCCACAAACCCAAGCATGCCAAAGATGACGAGCGTGGAGGGAGTCGCCTCAACCGACAGGTGCAACTCGATACGATTGTGGCTCATGGTGCACGATGAAATGGGCAGCCAAGGGGGGGGGGAGGGAGCCCCCCATTCGTGGGTGGAAGGGCGGTTTTTGGTTTGGCGAAACGGACCGGTCGTGGTGGCACGAGGAGGGTCGTGGATCCACCTCCCCTCTCCCCCCCCCGCCATGTCGATTGTCGATCCCACGTGCCCTGCGAATGCGGCGTTCATGCCCATTGGGTTCATGGTCTACCAGAGCTTCACGTATGGCTTCCTCTTTACGCTCTTCTCCAAGCGCATTGGCATTCCGGTGCTGGCGTGGGCCTTTGCCGTTCTGGTGCTCACCAACATTGCGTGGCACCTGGAGGACCCCGCACACGCCCAGTTCGACTTTTTGGTGTACTTTTCCGTTGAGTTTCTGTTTGGCATCCTCGCCGCCGTGGCGCTCTCTGCTGCTGGGCGCTTCCCGCGTCTCCTCGATGGCGATCTGCTGCGCACCCCCGAGGAGGCACGTGCCCATCCCTACGACCGCCGCGAGAACGTGTGGGACGGCTTTGCGCTCTGGTCTGCACTCGTGTTTGTGGTGTTGGGCCTCCCCATGGTCGCCGGCCAGTGGTCCAACGGCTGCTTGAATGTGCCCCAGGAAACCGCCACGATTGTCGGCGCGGTCTTCTTGGTCGCCGCCATCATCCTTGTCGTCACCGTCTTTGTTGTGGCGTTCATCAGCACCAAGCCACGCGAGTGCTACCGCCTCGCCACCCGACAACGCCTCAAGTACTTTATTGCGGCCACCGTCCTTGCCGCCGTCCACGGCCTCAGTGACGTTCTCTTCATGGAGGGCGTCACCACCGCATACGGCGCCATCGCCCTCGCCGTCCTTGCCCTCCTCTACGTGGCTCTCTACTATTACATTGTTTACGCAGACTTTGGCAGCACGCGCCTCCGCCGGCACTGCGCCGACCACCACAAGCTCTCCGAAAAGACCCTGGAGGGACTGCTCGTCGACGGTTTCCGGACGCGCTCCCGTGCCCTCGTCTTTGTCGTGTCCACGGCGCTCTTCCACATTGGCGTACTTCTCACGGCCTACCTGACTGCCGTGCTGACGGGCAACGACCTCCCCTCCATTGCTGTGGCGACCCTCGTGGCCACGATCGTGGGTGTGGTGATTGTGGTCATTCTGCGCTACGAGACCCGCCTCTTTGATCGCAACTACGACGCACGCTCAAAGAAGCGGTAAGACTAGGTGTGGGGGGGCTATTCATGAGTGACAATGAGTATGGTTGGTGCGGTTATAGTATATACTACGCCGACTTGACCAAGATATCTAGTGTGTTCTGGAATGCTTCCGCGAATGTCTGATTGAGGGCGGCGAATCCTAGTAGGTAGTGGAGAGATGCCACACTGTCAGCGGCGACGGCGAGTCTAAATACAGGATGAAACAATCGCAAAAAATGTTCGAAATGATTGAGCGCACTTGGCAACAGAGCCGAAATCCCCGCAAAGAGGAACATGGTTATCCATGTCGCCACTATAATCGGTACTTTGAAGGGGATAAGCAACGTGTCCAGGGTCGAGACGAGTGACGTGCTGGCCTCTGCTAGTGTGTTGTAGCCAAGCGCGCTATAGAGGACCACCAAGTTCCTTTCTTTTGCTGCATCCATCAGTGCTATCGTGTCGTCGTGGTGGATCTGGACAACCTTGCGGACAAGCGCGAGGATGCCGTCGTCGGAGGTGAGGAGAAACGGCAGCTGGATCAGCAACAACAAGGTCACCATGCGTAGCCATTGGGACGACATCCACCAAAATGCGGCCCCCGCTCCACCCATGGCGAAAGTGATTCCTTGTAGGACCACCCTAAGCGGATGTTGGGCAATGTTTGCCTGCACCCATAGTGCTTGCCCGTAGGTATACAGTGCCGCAACGCCACGGCCACCCGCCGCAACGGCATGGCCACCCACCGCAACACCCGCTGTAGCCCCATCATGCAGGTAGGTGGTCCACCGTGCATAGCGCAGCGCCTTGTTCAGCGGCTCGCTCACCATGAACTGGGCGACCGACCGCCACGTCTCATAGGGGTGGCGTGCCAGCAGCACGCTCACGTCGTCGCGGTACACCCAGTCGATAAGCGCGACGATATCGCCGGCATCCAACGTCTGTCCCTTCTGGTTCGCGTAGGGTGGAAACGTGGGGAGCGTGTCAAAGTCGAAGCGCAGCTCCTTGTGCTTGAGCCACTCGCCATCCATGGCGCACCATTCGCTCAGGTAGGGCAGCCGCGTCTTGAAGAGGTGGGGGTGGATCGCCATGGCGTGTGGACCGACAAGGAGCGTAGTGGTGGCCCCGTAAAGATCGCCGATGGGAGGGTCCGGGGGCATCATCGAGGGAGGCGGAGGAAGAGAATGGCACAATGATGTGCACTATTTTTTGGGGTGGGGGAAAGGATGTGAAATGGGGGCAAAATAGGCTGTGGAGACCTGGGGGGGTAAGAAAAATCCCGGAATACACCGCCTGGTCTGCTAAACGGCTCATCTGCTGGATCACCTGGTCATTTTTTAAGAAAAAAGAAGCACACACCACCCACCCACATGGAGTATACCCTCGAAGAGCAATCAGAACTTTCGGTGTGTCCAATCTCCACAGCCTATGTGGATTTTACTGAAGCCCAATTGACAGTACGCCTCCAGATTGCCAAGAAGATCCATGCGAGATTCATGGAGATGGACAGCACCATGCCTTCGTGGGCACAAGAGGCCTACACTCAGTGTCCAATGTGGGGGTTCTACACTCACGTGACACACCCCGGATCATCGTGTATGAGGGTCTACGGTGCCATGGAGGACGATGGGATGCACGTCGAGTCTGCTCACATCTGGTTTACAAACGATGTTATTGGCGGGGTACCCCGGGATAACCTCGTGCGCGTCGACCGATGGAGCGCCTCTCAAAAAGAATGTTTGAGACTGAATAACGCGCCAGGATGGTTTCTGGATCCCATCGCATTTATCCGCTGGATTGCCGAACACTACGCTTAGCGATGCATTTGTGGTATTTAATAGAATCTCTGGGAAAGGATGCGAAATGGGGGCAAAATAGGAGTGACGTGGAGTTCCCACGTCAGCATGGGACATTAACACTTTCTCGTGTTGTCGATGAAACGAACGCGAACGGCCGTGAAACGAAAGTCCGTCTTCTTCAAGAAGAGGGCATCTGCCGGATGGTGTCTCTCGGAACCACTCATCAAGGGCATTGTGAACGACGTGCTCATCGTGCATGTTCTTCCCGTTCTTGATTATGACGGGTACACGCTTTGTCGCCTTCGCCGTGTCAATCGGACGTGGTACACTGCCTGCATTAACAGCATGCGCTACTTGAAGATTTCAGAACACACCGCACCTTGCCACACGATAAATCTAAAGCACATTGTGCATCTCGATCTGCAAGCAGCCAGAAAGATGACATTCCTTACCGCATTTCTCAGAGGCTTTCCATGTCTTGAAGCACTTGCCTTGCCAAGTAACGCACCGCATCTCGAGTTCCTCTTCCGTGGTGTGCCCGAAAGGATTCAGTTCACCGACCTTATTTTCGCATTTCCCGACGATGATAGCCTCCTTTCGGCAACCGTTCTGGCAGTGCTGCCACAATTGAAGAGATTGCACCTAGACCTAGTGGAGGAGGATGCACCCACTGCAGCTCAACAACTATTTTATCATTTATCCACGGAGCTTGAAACTCTAAGACTTAGGCACGGCGTGCTGCCATTTGCACCAACTTACCCGTGGAATGCCTCCCTGCGCGAGATCTCCGTCCGTGCTGCCACGATTCCAGCAAAGAGTTTCGATGCATGCTTGATACAGATGCCCCACCTCGAGATCCTCCGATTCTTGGGAGGGACTGACGTGCACTTTACTGGCGAAGCATTCCGGACCATGGGCCACCAACTCAAAGTACTCCAGCTTGGGTTCTCCAAACGCACTGGCGATAAGTTTAACCGTGGCTGCTTCGTACACTTGACGCGTCTCCGCACGCTCTATGTGTCGGTCGCTAGGTGGAAACCATTGAGTGACTATAGCGTATACGAATGGATCCGTGCCAAACACTTGCAAGAGATCCGCATCTGCATGGACTCTCATGAACTATACCAGTGGCGACAATTTGGCATGGCAGACGACGGTTGGATAATATGGCCGATACCCGAACTGCGCACGCTCGAGGAACGCCTTTCGGACCAATGCGATGCTCTGGGCATCCCGCTCCGGAAATCAGTTCATATTTCCGTCGTCGAGGAAGCGTACTCCTAGATTCCATTCGCGTCGAAATAAACACCAACCTGTCGTTCCCCCCCCCCCAAATCTAGGTGCACCCTGTTCGCGATTCTGACCCCAAACCCCCGGTCCGGACATTGAGTGCCGAAAAGCGCCCTACCGTGTGGTCCGGGGAGGCAAGTTCAATGTTCATTTCTCTCTCTCTCTCTCTCTCTGCCACCATGGTCAAGCGATACAGGGGGAAGCCGGTGATTGCATTCTACTCAAATGCCAAAGCACCCCACCACCAACTCAGCAACTTTCACCATGCTCCCTTCCGCCTCAAGACCAAACACGTCCCCGACTCTCTCTTTAAGCGCTTTCCATCATGGAAGGAGTACCTCGGGAAAGACGGATGTGTCTTCCGGAGCTCCGAGCATGCGTGGCATTCGTTGAAGGCAAAGAACCGCCGCACCTTCTTGAAGTTCTGTGTGGGCGGTGACTTTGATGAACTCTCGGTGTCCTTCTTCAAGAAGATCCTCCCTCACCGACCCCTCGTTGACAGAGACCTCAGGGCCCAACACAAGATCACCCATTGGGGCAAGAAGAAGAACGTCGGTATTGTGCCAAAGCTCGCCGTGTCCAAGAAGAACATGCGCAAACTCAACCTCTCCTCTGCTGACATTGTCTATCCGAAAGATGTCCCCGGAGAGTTGATGGGTGAGAGTCTCGAACGCGCCTTCTGGAAGGCGATTCTGAAGCAGAAGTTTCGACGCAACAAGGAGGCACGGGCTGCCCTGATGAGCACAGGAGACGCCTATCTTCTTGAGTTTTCTCGGGATGCGAAGCGTCGAAGCTTGAAGACTCCCGATCGCCCCGCCCGTTGGAGTGGGATGATTGAAGATGGCATTCTCTACGGGGGGAACTACATGGGGGTTGTTCTGTCTGAAGTAAGGGACGGCCTCAAGGATGCCTAAATAAACGCCAGCGCTGGAAGACATTCACGTGTGTATTTTTTGGATTGGGTGGGGGTTCAACTCCCAGAGAGGTTACCCTTGTTGTGGAGGGGGGGGGGGTTGGGGAGGGTGTGGACTCAAGCGGCAGTCGGATCGGTTTCGTCATCCCTGGACGTGGCGTCTGGTGCGCAGAGCTCCCGGGCGCGTTGTTGCACTGCGCATTGAATAAGGCATTGCCCTGCCCTGTTTGTCCGGAGAGTCAAGTCTGCGCCCTGTCGCAGTGCACAGGCCACCTCATGTATCTCAGTAACCGACGACGCCTGCATGATGGTTTCTGCTCCCTGAATGTAGGTGTCGAATTTGTCGTGGCGCTCGAGTCGTGTTGGACGGGTCTTCCCCCAAAAAAGAGGGTCAACATGCCGGACGATGATGGAATGAGACGGTCGGCTCTGCACCAGCACCCAACAC
>SDBT01008072.1_pt1 | contig 17253 bp, 16 predicted proteins | sample 2277101 | NCBI WGS metagenome assembly SDBT01 (sample SAMN10404973, study PRJNA504765) | marine sediment metagenome | isolation source: marine sediment core GS10_PC15, 103 cmbsf | place: Arctic Ocean: Southern Knipovich Ridge | collected 2010
TTTGCCTTTCCCATAAGCAATGCCCCGCAAACCTTGAAAAACCGTTCTATTTTGGGGTAAAGTTTTTTCCGAAGCCTCTATACTCTGCATGTATACTCGCCCTCTTAACAACGAAAATGGCTCATATGAGAAAAGGGGTCAGAGTCATTTTTTTGATGAGAAAAGTTAATTTATTCCCATTTCATATATTTCTTCACATTTAAAGCTTTCCATTGAAGTGCTGGGTGCTGACTGATAACTTTCTGGAGGTAATTATCTCTGGTAAGTAGTTCCGCTTTGATCTGCCCTTGATTATTGAGCCGGGTGACGAACTCATGTTCTTCCGGTGTCAGTGGAAGTAGAGCTGAGCATCGCGCGCGGCATTCTTCGGTCAGCCATTTGGCCCATCCCTTAATTTCGCTTGCATCCTTATACAAGTCCGTTGATAAAGTCGGAATGAGCTTATTTTCCAACTCTTTCTGATCAATTCGGATATCATCGACTGAAGCTGTTCGCCAGTCCTTCCTACTTGCTCCTCCGTAGATAACGAACGCAAGACGAAGCTTTTCCCGTTCCAGATCTGTTCTTTGGAGTAATTGTAGAGCATCAAAAACATCCCGGATAGCGTTCCTTGTAAAAAGCGCCGCCAATTTCCCAGCAGCCAACTCGTGCCGATCAAGCACCAAGATCTGCTTTGCCTGGTATGATCCAACCTGCTGTGAATCCAGGTATTGGGGTGGCCACAATGGGGTCCTTAGTAGAAAATTAACATCTAGTTCCAAGCTTCCGGTTTGGCCGGAGGCAGCAAGAAAAGAGAGCCTCCATTTCCCACCGGCATGCTCAGATGGAATCCGTTTCGCGGTCATGCCTTCCCTTTCACAAGCTGCCCGGATCGCCTGTTCAACTTTGGGTCTTTCTTCCAGCATTTTCCCCCGGTCTATTGAGCCAATGTAGTTCACATCGATATCAATAGAAAGTCGAGGCACATCCAGAAGGAAAAGATTCAGCGCGGTCCCGCCCTTCAGGGCAAGACGTTCTTTCAGGAATGGATGGCTCCATAATGTATTTATAAGGTCGATAAGCCGAATAACCTTTTCCAGGGTATCGGCCGAAAAACCGGTTTTCTCGACTTCCCGTTCCAGGTCTAGCGCGGTGAGATTCACAGGACTTCCTCCCAGGACCGCTTCAGTATGTACTCGGGTATCACAAGATTCCACTTGGAGAAGAACTTCCCTGATTTTTTCTTCTGTCCCATATATCGCGGCTGTTTTGGACGATGAGCCTGCAATGACTCCAGGTGGCGTTTTTCCACCATTAGCTGTTCCCGGTGTTGCTCAAGGTAAAAACCTACTCGTGCAACAGTCAGAGCCGAACCGAGCTTCAACGTATAGCTGATTACTGCATCAAGATCGAAGAATTCCACCATCTCCAAGGATCGCCATATTTCCTCCCAGCCTCCAGAAAGCTCAGGCCGGTCAAGTACATCCACCATGGTTCGTTCAAATGTGGTCACTCGAACTGTTCCACCCAAATGGGGTTTTTCAACAATCTCACCCCCTGCGTCCGACAAGGCTCGAAGTGGAGCCGGCATTTGTATGGCAACAAATTCAGAGTTTCGGGATCGGAATGGACGAACCCGTCCTTTTATCAAAAAGTGAAACCTGTGCCAGATCGAGTAGGCTTTGCCATAATACTGGAGAGCTGCGTGATAGGCGACAACCGCATCGTCCGCAAACTTCGTCGCAAGGAGGTAAGGGTCAACGGAGTATTTCTCCGGATCCAGCCCTGGGGGGACGACCGTATATAAGCCCCTCCGGACTCGGAGTAACCGTCCTGAGGCCACATGCTGGGCCAAGACGTTGTTGGCGGTGTACTCGCTCTTGTCCCCTCCTTTTAAATATTCAGCGAGAAACTCCTGGCGCGTGAAAACTGAATGTCGGTAAAAAAAATCCAGCGGCTTCATTTACTTACCTTATTAAGCATAATTAGGTATATAATATAGTATTATCTATACAATTTGTCAAGTAAATTTTTCAAAGGGTTAAGAATTAACTATAATTTATATCTATTTAAATGCATTCTGGCAAGTTAATGGCATTCAATGGTAGGATACAATGAGATCAAACTTGGTTTTCTTATGAAAACGCATGAACAATTTGGGGTCAGACCCTAAAACTATGGCTTGAGGAATTTCTTGGGGATTTTAACCCCGAGTTTCAAAGCTAGATTAAGCGCCCTTTTTCCGCCCAGACGCATCATCCCAAAGTAACCCATTCGGGCAACGGTAACCAGATTGGCGCAGATTCTGAACTCGATTTTACGTTCCTTGGTCGGATTCAAGATACACTCGCTGAAGCGGGTCATCCACTCTTCGATGTCATCTTTTTTCTGCTGGTGAAGCTCATAAAGATAGTCCACCGCGGCGGCAGTGAACTTCATATAAACTTCAGGCTTCTTGGGTTTGCCCGGCTTGAGCACGCTTCGGTCCTCCTCCTTAATCAGGGTATAGCTCTCGGGGTCGCCTTCAAATTGGACTTCACCTACGGCACCCTTCTTAAGCGGCTTTGCGGCTTTCAGGGCGGTCGGCGAGGTGGCGTAAAAGTCCTTCAGTTTGAGATAAGACTCACTTGCCATCAGTTCCTCCTTTAACTTGTTAATTCCCTGTATCTTGCTACAGGGTTACCATATACTTCCCTCCCCATTGATGGGGGAGGGTTGGGGAGGGGGTGATTAGAAAATGGTCTAAGACCCTTCACCCTCCCCTTAGTCCCCTCCCATCAAGGGAGGGGAGATTAATTTAGATACCCCGCCCCGATGGACATCGGGGCGGGTAGGTTCATTGTACGGCATAAATAAATTGACTCTGAGCTGTCATTGCGAGGAGGTTGAAGATCGACAAAACAATCTGGCAACTTGAGATTGCTTCGCCGTCCCTTCGCTGCGCTCAGGGCTTCGGCTCGCAATGACTTTTTATGAAATCTCAGCAGAATACCCCGCTCTGTGAGCGGGGATGAATGCTCTTAATATATTTCCTTTCTTTTTAAGATGCCCCGCCCTGTGGGCGGGGTTATTCACTATTTATACCTATTTTATTCATTGACGATAGTCGGTGAGCTGGCTGGCAACTAACCGAGCCAGCGAAGTTACCTCCATCTTCTTGGACCGCGCCTTTTTAAACGATTGCTCACAGTAAGGGCAGGTAACGACCAGTGCACCGGCTCCGGTTCCCGCTGCCTCCCGTAATCGCTCCCGGACCGTAGAGCGCCATAGATCGGGTGCCACTTCCTCGGCCCAGCTTCCCGCACCACAGCAGAAAGCTGCATCTCCGGAGCGATTCATCTCAATCAGCTCGAGCCCATCTATCTGTTTCAGCACCTCCCTGCCTACGTCGCCCCGCTCAAGGTAACGGGTGAGATGACAGGAATCCTGAAAGGTAGCAATCAGTTTGGAAGCCTGTTTTGCGAGCTTTAGTCTGCCCTCATCAATCAGCTCTAAAAGCCATTCACTAAAATGCACAACCTTGGGCTCAAGCTCACCTATATCCAGATAATCGTTGGCCAGCGCAGAGGTACAATGAGGGCAGATAGTAATCACCTTTTCCACCCCCAGCGCATTCAGCCTCTGAATAGTTTTTTTAGCCATTTTTCGGAACAGGCCCTGATTGCCGAGATCAAGGGCAGGATTTCCACAGCAGGGCTCGTCTTCCAGCACCATTACCTTTGCCTTGGCGGCGTCAATGATCTTAAACTCACTTTCCAGCGAGCTTTTCCCGAAACCACTATGGCAGCCAAGAAAGAGGACAGCCTCGGCATTCCCGGCTTTGGTAGACAGACCCAGCTCCTTGGCGTAGATTCGCTTCGAGGGATCAAGCCCCCAGATATTGCCGTGGTTCCGCAAGTTATCAAGGAGCTGGCGATGAGCCGATGAGCCGTAAACGCCCCGGCTTACCAGCCATTCGCGCAGTTGTCGGACAACTGTGATCAGCTCAAATCCGGGGGGGCACATTGTCTGACAGGCGTGGCAGAGAAGGCAGTGCATTGCAACTTCGGCGACCTCCGGGCTGGCCTTTACCTTGCCTTCCAGGATGCCCTGCGCCACATACCCTTTGCCGCCGCCAGAATAAGAAAAAAAGCCGAGATGGGCATAACTGGGGCAGACGGTGACACTGGCCTGACCGCGGTTAGTGGTGCAGGAACGGCATCGGTTGCAGGTGTAAAGATAATTGGCGTAATCCGCGTCCCGGGATAAAACCATGTTAAACCTCCGATTATGAGTAAATATACGAATTACTTGAAAGGCTTCAAGGATTCTATTGGGAAAAGTTCAAATACCAAATAAAATAAATCCAAATGTCAAAGCTCAAATGCCAAACAAAATCCTAAGTTCAAATGACTAAATAACAGCTGCTCGCTGACTAATCCCCCCTCACCCTTGCCCTCTCCCCCAGGGGAGAGGGAATATATTTAAAGGACAAATCCTAAATAAATGTCAAATTACAAAACCCAAATTTCAAATCAAATCCAAATACCAAAGCTCAAATTTCAAATGAAATCCAAAGTCCAAATAACAAATTCCCCCTCCCCTTTATCCCCTCCCACCAGGGGAGGGGAGTCTTGTCCTGAGCCCCTCAGCCTTACTCAGGATAAACTCCATCGAATGGATGGGAGAATAACATACGGTTTCCTCCCCCTTGCCTGTCCTGAGCCTGTCGAAGGGATGGGGGAGGATTGAGGTGGGGGTGAATTTCTGCCTTTCCAATAAACAATATCCCGTAAACCTTGAAAAACCATTCTATTTTGGGGTAAAGTTTTTTCCGAAACCTCTATACCCTGCATGTATACTTGCCCTCGTAACAACGAAAATGGCTCTATTTGGGTTGTTGTTTCCCATACATAGAAATACTGTAGCCTGGATTGAGAATATTATCAGGATCAAGCGAGCGCTTGATTGCTTTCAGTATCCGGGCATGGCCACCGGTCTTAGCTAACACAGCCCCCGGAGGATGCCCGTAATCGTATCTTACCGGGATCGCCCCGTAACGCTTGTATGCGTGTTCAAGATATTTCTGGCGGACCGCGGTGGCCCGCTCGATCTCTTTGGGAGTGGATTCCGGAGAGATGAAGGTAGTCATCCGCAGGAATACCGAGCGGCATTGGTCAAGGCTATGGCTGTAATAGGAAAGGCCGAGCTTGAGCGGAGAGCGGCGCAGAAATCTAAGACCCCAATGTTCAATCCGGACTGCCCCCTCGGGGTCCGCAATCACCATTGGCATCATAGGGAGCCCCTCGCCGAATCCGCCCATAAATTGATTGGTAACCTGGTGGTCGCGGTAGTGGTCAGCGAAGAATTTCCACGCGCCCGGCCAGCGTTCCTGGCACTCGCCAGTGTAAATTCGTCCTCCCAACTCCTCGGTCAACCGCTTTGCCGTCTGCTCGCTTGCCTCCATAACCTCCCGATACCCGGACATTGAAGGAACCACCAGAATGTAAGGCCGCTCGTCCGGTGTCTCCCAGGGATCATAAAGGAGCCCATCTGCCGGCGCACCTCTGCCGTATTGGCCGAGATGGTCAATAATACTATAGAGTATCCAGTGCCAGGCGCAGATATGCTGGACTAAGTTACCGCGGGAAAGCCGTTTCATATACTCCAGTGCCTGGCGGTAGTTATCGAAGGCAGAGATCGGCATCGCCTGCGCCTCGTTCATCTGGTAAATCCGGAGGGCACCCTGAGTAACAATGCCCAGGGTGCCACCCGCATCGATAAACAGGTTCTTCACATTAGGAAAGGTGTTCGAAGGATAATGCCATCCCGTCTTGGGATAGGTGTTGGCAAAGGCCTTGGAGCCGGTATGGGCAACGGTACCGTCGGCGAGGACAACCTCAAGCCCGAGGATATCATCCATAATCCCGCTACTGCGGTGGGTGTTGGCTGCGGTCATCAGGTAGTTTCCCAGCACCGAGATAGTGGTGGGGAAGGAGCCAACGGTCAGGCGCATTTTCACTTTTTTCAACGCCTCGGCCAGCTGGCCGAACGTAACCCCCATCTCAACTACCGCGTAAGCACCTTCGGTATTGATTTCAAGGATCCGGTTCATTGCCATGGTATCGAGCACAATACCACCGAAAAACGGATAGATGCTCGGTTCCTGGCTGCCGCTTCCCACCGGCGTAATCGGGATCTTGTGTTTTCGGGCAAGAACTAAAATTTTCTGAATGTCCTCCATACTTCTCGGCCTGACCACAAAGTCAGGGAGCGCCTTGGGTATGACCATGCTGGTACCCGAATAGCCGTAGCGAATCGCCGGGTTGGCGGTGGCGTTTTCCGGGCCAACAATCTGTTGGAGTCGTCTGAGGATAGTGCCCTGCTGTTTGGCTGAAAGCTTAACCGGCTTGGTAATCATTGCTTCCTCCAATTAATCGTTCAATAAAATCGAGACAGACCTCAATGGTAGTATCGTCCTTATCAAGGCCAAGGAGATGAACATCAATTTCGCTAATGTCAAATCCCGCCAGGCGGAACTGCCCGCTTTGAATTTGCCCGCTGATCATCTCTGCCACCGAAAGGATCTCCTCCTTTTCCAGACCCACCCGGTCCATAAACCGGACCGCCGGGAGGCAGGTGCAGGCACCGACATCGGCATCCAACGAGACATACACGAATGGGGTGCGGATGGCATTCAGCCGGGCCCGGAAGCGCTCGGTAAAACGTTCGTCTTTTACCTGCGATTTGGTAAAAAAGGTCACCCCTTGCTTGGTGCAGTCAAGGTAAGCGCAGGCATGGGCATCCGGATGAGGGGGTGAGCCAGGGTGGTCGGAGACACCGAGGAGAATCAAATTTTCCGCGATCAGGCTTCCTTCTTCCATCAGATAATGAAGGAAACTGCCGCAGTGATAGGTATCGGGCAGGGGAAAGCCGGCTCTGTCCTCGGGATAGCGAAGCCGGCTGGGAATGCCGTCAAAATGGCTGTCAAGCACAATGCAGGTTATGGCCTCGGCACCATATTTTCCGGCAAGGGTGCGAATGGCCGCACCGGCAAGCGAATGGTCAACTACAAGCAGGCCCGGCACTGCCGGGAGAATATTTTCGGTGATGAACTCCTGACAGGCTTCAGCAACCTTCTGGCAGAGGCCCTGGTCAAGGCTGGCCCGATAGTATTCCGGCCTGACAAGCTCCGCCCATTCCCGACCCGGCCTCGGAGTAAGCCAGCCAGCCAGCTCAAGCTTGCCGGCCAAGCTCAAACGGCCATTAAATCGGTTAACCAGATGAGGACTTAGTGCGTCGTAAGGGTCAAGAGGAAGGTCTTGGGGGAGACGACTATTTGCCTTCGCCTCTATATAAGCCTGTTTGAGACTAACCCTCTCCGGATCGTCCAGAAGGTCAAGCCCGGCCCCAAATAGGCAAACCGAATCATTTCTCATAACCTTTTCTCCGGTATTAAACAAGTTTTCGGTGAAATAGAGGCTCGGAATCAGGAAACGATCTTTCCTTTAATTGTCTTGGTTAAATATATCAATTTAGCGGAGGATGTCAAGAAAAGCCACCCGGATACAGATTTTAGATTGTAGATTTTAGTGGCAAATGACAAATTCATTTGCTACAGGGAATAGCAAGGAATAGCAGGGAGTAGCAAGGAGTAGCAAGGAGTAGCAAGGACTTGAATCCTATCTATTGACATTTGGATTCATCCTTCGTAGCCGCTATGACGAAGTAGGCTCTCGAAGGGCTCAGGATTTCTGTTCGTTTCGTGTAATTCGTGAAATTCGTGGTTCTAATATGATTGCCGGAAGCAGGAAGTCGAAATAGCCCTGATGTCCAAAGGAGACTTAGGAAGCTTTCGCCCTGGCAAGATTACGAGCCAAAAGCAGAAAGTTCAAGTTTGTAAAGGGTTTTGATGGGAAATTTCCTGCTTGCATCAAGTATCTCGATGCTCACAATCTCGTTGTTGGCGGTTGTGTGAAGCGCCACCCCTTCGGCAATCTCCACGGCACCGTCCGGTTTTTTTGACGAAAGCTGTATGTAAGCTGCATCTGCTTCCTTGTCATATTTAACCTTCATCCTTTTTGCCTCCATGCTTTCCGCTTCAGGGGATATGCGGTGATTATAAACTTTCCTCCTGCTTTCGTGACATGAACCACCTTCAGGGGATATCCCTGGAACCTCTTGCCGAATTTTTTCAAAGAAACGGTCTTTGCCCCCTCAACTTCCTGAGCGTCCGGGTCTGCTATGGTTTCGGCTATGTCCTCCTCGGAAATCCCATACAGCCGCATGTTATTTCGCGCATGTCTCGAAGGCCTCATCGGTTTTATAGGAGTAAGGGGAGTCAGGTCTACACTCTTGACAACTTTATGATCTTAAATTGTTCTTCTATTCTGTCAAATGTGTAGACCTGAACCCCATCTTCTCTCAGGTAATTTACCTCTCTGGAGAAGGTTGTAAATAGTTCTTTCGGTGACATTCAAATATTCGGCAATTTGTTTAATTGTCAGGACTGACTCATTCATAAGTGGCTTCCACCAGACTTAAAGTTTTAGTAAAAGATACATCTAAATTACATTATATTCAAAACGATTCTATCTGTCAAGAGCGAGATTTCCGACAGGAGTTTCGTCAAAAATCCTTAATGTAGGGGCAATTCATGAATTGCCCCTACTAATTCCTATAATTCGTGGTTCAAATCCCCCTCACCTAACCTCTCCCCTCCGGGGCGTAGTTCCCTACGGGACGGAGTCCCCAGGGGAGAGGAATCATGTGAGATTGTATTGCGGGGCTGGAAAGCCCCGCCTATCCTCGAAGGGCTCAGGATTTCGGTTTGTTTTGTGTAATTCGAGTAATTCGTGGTTCAAATACTAATCCCCCTCCCCTTAATCCCCTCCCGCCAGGGGAGGGGAATATATATTGTAAATCCTTCGTGACGCTTCGCTACTCAGGGCTCCTCAGGATCTCGGTTCTTTTCGTGTAATTCGTGGTTCAAATCCCCCTCCCTTTACCCCGATGGGCATCGGGGCTCCTCAGGATTTCGGTTTGTTTTGTGTAATTCGTGGTTTAAATATCCCTCCCTTTACCCCGAAGAAGATTTCTTTACGGGGCTTCGCTCTTCAGGACAGGCAGGGGAGAGGGATAGGAAATGGGGAATCGGTGAATGGGTGGATAGGGGAATTAAGAGGTGCTATTTTAATAGGATTTTAAATTCCTTTTCTGAAATTTCCGCTCCTTTGATGATTGTTTTTAGAGTATAAGGGTTAATCCGCTTATGGTGGGGGATCGTAATGAAATGCTCCCCATCGGTCATTGTGATATGCTTCTTTTCTCCTACAATCCAAAAACCCTTTTTTTAAATGCCCTCACTGCCCTTTCGCTGGAGACATCGGTAAAAAGCATTAGATAGCCACTTCGACCTTTCTTAATTTCTCATTTTTTTTCACCTGTTTTACAGCAAGAAGGTATTCCTTTATGGCATCTTTGATATTCTCTATGGCTTCCGCCTCGGTCTCTCCTTGACTTGCACATCCAGGAAGTAAAGGGCAGTGAACATCATAGCCATATTTACTTTTGTGAATTTTTACAAGAAATTCCATCAAGCACCTCCTTAAGAATTGACTTTCCTTAAATGCTGTAAACCACTGAAATATTATACCACCACAGATAAAAAAGGCAATTTTCCCCAACTTGGAGTTTCCTGAGTTTTACCTCTCCCAATCATTTAACTATGCAAGAAAAGGGGTCAGTGTCATTTTTAATAGATTGTAGATTTTAGATAATAATCCCCCTCCCCTTTGTCCCCTCCCACCCGGGGAGGGGAATATATAAATTGTAAATGACCAAATCATTTACTTCAGGGGATAGCAGGGAGTAGCAAGGAGTAGCAAGGGTAACAATTCTCTGATCAAATCCCCAAAGGGAGACTTTTTTCGTGTAATTCGTGGTTCAAATACTAATCCCCCTCCCTTTACCCCGATGTCCATCGAGGCTCCTAAGGATCTCGGTTCTTTTCGTGCAATTCGTGTAATTCGTGGTTTAAATTCAAATTCCATTCCTTCGACAAGCTCAGGACAAGCATTTGCATTTTGCATTTTCATAATGACTTGTGGCTCGAGAACCTGAGCCGCTATTGACCAAACAGCTCATCCAAGAATTCATCCCAGTGAGTATCCCGGGCGAAGTTAAGATCGTAATAGCTCGTTGAGGGGTCAAACTCGTTTATCTGTTCTGTGCGCCACCTTTGCGAACTGGCTGGCAAAAGTATAAGTATTCCATGTCGTCGCTTGTCGCCTTTGCGCTTTTTTGACGCCCTGATGGCTTTCGCACGGCGCTTATGACCGCTCGGCAACGTTCCTTAAGTGCGGGGTCGATGGAGATTTTCTCAAGCCTTTCGGCCCAGTCGTAAAGATCAACATACCACGGCATGAGAGTATATTTTTGTGCCTTACGCTGGGCTTTCAGCACGGCGGTGCGGTGCCCCGGTATTTCCCTCAGAAGATAGGCGGCCAGTTCGTCCACGGCATGTGCTACATCAGGGATGCGACGACAATCAACAGCGAATTGGGTGGGAGACCACCGCCTCAGGCCTAATTCCCCTCGCGTAGAAGGCGAACGGGGGTTGAGAATGAACTCAAACGGTATGAGCTGGTTGATCAAGTAACTGAGGGTATAAAGGGGGTAGGTATAGACAAGCAGATCCGCGGCTTCCTCAGGTGACATATCAGGGTAGTCGCGTAAACCGTCGAGGGCACGAGGAAACCTTGTCGCCATGTCGAAGAAGTCAACGGTATCCTCATTGCCCACCACGAATGTTGAGAACGGCGCGTACTCATAAAGGGTCTCGATCATAGTACAGGCGCATGCTTCGAACCATTGCACATCTACATGCACCCCGGCCTTGCGTGCCTCCGTCATTGCCCGGCGGTATCGGGCATAGTAAGTATGTCCATGTTGCGGGCCCCGGGGCTGGATTCATCGGTGTTGAAACCTTCCCAGCCGTAATGATGCCCGAAGCCAAGGAGGAAGTGCCGGGAGGGGAAGGTGCGGTGCATCCAGATGAGAAAATGCGTAAGGGTATGCCAGTCGCCGTATTTGACCTCTCGGGTTGCCGGGTCGATCACAAAGGCGGTGTCGTCCAAAGCCTTGTCTGTCCTCAGGTCGATAAGCTCCGAGTCGCCAGGGGTGAGGCCGTCATATAGAAGTACTAAGGGAATTTCGGGCGGTGCGTGGCGTCCCAATCGACCGAGCAACTTGCGGCTTACGCCCCACAGGTCGCTGGGGAAAAGACCAAACTGCACATTATCCCAGCTGCCATACACGGCGATACTCCACGGCGCTTGTTCCGTGCCCGTGGCCGAGACGCAAGTCAGGACCGCAACTGCTGCCACCCATGCACCTATTGCCAAGCATCTACGCTGTCGAGTAGACATCTTCAACAACCTCCTTAATTCGAGCGATTTTCATTCAGAATACCTCTTATATGCAGTAGAATAGCGGTTTCTCAATCAATACGCAAGCCCGAAAAACCGTTTGCCCCATTAGCAAGCCGCCTTAGGCGTTCCTGCTTGACCAAATGATTAAGTGACCATATAATAACTTAAGATCATGGAAACGAGGACACCGCGCCTTAAACAGAAGCTGCTTAACAGCCCATTTGAAGTATGCGCCGAACGGGCGGTTCTCTGGACCGAGTCGCAGCGACGGACTGAGGGACAACCCCAGGTAGTGCGAAACGCCCGGGTGCTTAAAAATGAGGGGATGTTTCAGGGAAGTCGTAGCTTCCTGACCCTGATGACTTAGGCGGACTGCGAAGGCCGAATGTAAAATGAAAATGACTGAATTAGGATTTGAACCACGAATTTCACGAATTACACAAATTTTTTCTAACAGAGAGGCTGGAAAGCCTTGCCTATCCTGAGCCCTTCGGCTTCGCTCAGGATAAACTCCGTCGAAGGGGATCGCCCCTACAAGCCCCGGCTATCCAGTACAGGGAACTTAATGTGTTCGTTCTTATTTTCCATTTGTACTTAGAGGTTCATCGGTATGCGGAGCGAAGAGATATTATCTGTGAGGTGGGAGCAATATGAAAAGAACCCTGTTATCAATCCGCCTTTCCCGTCTCCGATAATTGCTGACCCTACTTTCTTGTTACCCGAATCTACCGGGGATGGTAAATGGCATCTATTTGCTCACTCGTTGATTGGTATCCATCACTTCATTTCTTCTGACGGAATAGTATGGAAAAGGCTAAAGGGTATGGTTTCTTTTAAGAGTATGCGACCTTTCGTTTTTAAGGAAGGAGATGAATACTATCTTTTTTATGAGAAAATTTCAAATCTTTTTCCCTATCATTCACACCTGGAATTAAGAGAATCCTCAAACCTTTTTGAATGGAGCAAACCTGCGGTTATACTTAAGCCCTCCTTAACCTGGCATAAAGATGGGAGTAAATATGGTGCCGTTAGTAATCCTTGTTTGGTAAAGGAAGGCGATGCTTATAGGCTTTACTACAGTGCGGGACTGGTTTACTTGAAAGACTGTAAATTCTATGAACCTAAGTATATAGGAGTTGCGAATTCTCCGAAAATTAACCAGGAATATGAAATTTTGCCGCATCCCATAATTTCTCCATCTATTGATGATATGTACTCAAATCTTGGGGCCGGTTCTATGAAGGTGATAAAAACAGATGATGGATATGTGGGTTTTCAAAATGGTATCTATTGGGATTACCGTAAAAACCATAGTGGTTCTGCGATAAGGATTTTAGCATCGCTAAATGGGTATGAGTGGAATTTGTTTAGAGATGAGCCCATAATTAAACCTGATAAAGGTTGGAAAAAGACCCATGTATATGCGCTCGATGTTAAGAGGGTGGGTAATAAATTCTACCTTTACTTTAATGCAAGGAATGGATGGTTTTTTGGAAAGGAACACATTGGGCTTGCTTTTGGGCTAAGGTAAAAAGTTATTTAGATGATTCAGGCGTAAACTTGTTTGTAAAAAAGTAAGGTAAAATCTCCAAATCAAAATTAGGAAGGAGCCCATTTATGCAACTCCGATTTTTAGTAACTCTTTTTCTTCTCAGTTCCCTATTTTTCTCTGGTGCCTGTGCTAAGCAAGGTGGGAAGTGGAGCGAGATGGAAATTTCCATAATGGCTGATGAGATCTCAGGGGTTGTCCACGAAAGGTTTATCGGGTATGCCGTGGATACTGCCCAGGTGGTATCTGCTCCCTGGTGGTCAGAGGAAGGGGGTTATCCTCCCGATGTCGCCCTTCCGGAATATGATTTTACCCGGCTCGCCCTGGTGAATCTGGCCCGGGAGCTGGCTCCCTCTATCCTTCGGATCGGAGGGACGGATGCGGACCGGACCTATTTCTGTCCGCTTCCTGAAGAAGATTGCCCCCTCCCTGAGGGCTATGACTGGATGTTAACTCGATCCCAGGTGGAGGCCATTGCCGAGTTTACCCAATCGGTTGATGCCGAGATTATTTTCACTCTGAATTTAGGCGATGGCCCCCGGGACCAGATTGGGTTTTCTCCCGATAATGCAAAAGAGCTCATGCAATTTGCCGCAAGTATATCCCCAGAACTCTTTCCCTACTGGGAGGCGGGCAATGAAGTGAATGGCTTCGGTGTGCCTTTCCGCGGTCACGGGGGTCAGTTCGACTTCAGCCCGGAAATATATGCTCAGGATCTAAGCTTGCTTCGGCAAGTGATAAAGGGGATCAATCCTCAATGGTTCCTGCTTGCCCCGGCTACCGCTTACTTCTCCGTAGGAGAAATACCCTCTTTTCTTCCGGAGGCGCTTCCCCTTATGAGAGATAGTATTGATGTGGTTACCTGGCACTACTATCCCACCCAGTCAGAACGATGCCCTGCTCCGGTTATCCTTGATCCGGCTACCGCCGAGCATCTTCTGGAGGAGGCGGTGGCAGAGAGAGAGGCGGAATTTGCTGAGGAGGTAAAGGGGTTGGCCGGAGAACTTCCGGTCTGGCTGGGGGAGAGCGGCTCCGCCCAGTGTGGTGGGCAGAAGGGGGTAAGCGACACTATGGCGGATGCCCTCTGGTTTGCTGATCTGATCGGGCTGATGGCTGAGCACGGGGGAGAGATGGTTATCCGGCAGACTTTATCCGGCTCCGACTATGGACTTATAGATGATGAAACCCTTATTCCCCGTCCGAGCTACTATGTTGCCCTTATGTATAGAAGGCTCTTCGGACAGACATTTTTGAAGGCAGTGAGCCCTGACCGCAGGAGGATACGGGTTCATGCCGGATATGGGGCCGAAGGAGGGACTGTCCTGGTGCTGATAAATCCATTAGGGGAAGAAAACATCAAGGTGACTGTAGATAGTGACAAGAGGACTTTTTCTAATGCAGAGACATGGACAGTCGAGGCAATAGGGATAGATGCCACCGAGGCGTCAATCAATGGGGTCTCCGCTAACCATGAGGGAGTGGTTGGGGAGATTAAGGGAAAGAGAATTAAGGGAGTAGGGGGGAAGGTAATGATTCCTGTTCCGGCAACCTCGGTGGTTTTTGTCTCCCTGTTTGAGTAGGAGTGGAATTCAAGAATTGCCTCTCCGGGGAAGGAAAAGGAAGAAATAGGGGACAGTGGGGCTGTTGAAAAACCCTCCACTTGTCACTCTGAACCCTTCGCTTCCTGTCCTGAGTCTGTCGAAGGGTCTGTCATTCTGAGGGAGTGAAGCGACCGAAGAATCTCGCTCAGGGTAAACTCCGTGAAGAGTCTCTGCGACATCATTTGCTCATTTGTCAATAATAAACATTTGACCCCCGACCCTATGCACGCCTGTCCTGAGGAGCAAAGCGTCTCGAAGGAGGGGAGAGGATTGAGGTGAGGGGGAATTGAGACCTGCAATCTCCAATCTGTAATCTAAAATCTATTATCTCTGTCACCGATTATTGATTGTGGGCCTGAGCCTCAAAAAGTCAATTTGTTAATAACGTCCCCTACTTTCCCCTAAAGAGATTGGAATATTTGGGGTGGGGGATTTGCTTTCCTGTCATTCCTCTTTGTTATAGCTCGGAAATCTTTTTTCAAAATATCCAAATGTTTTTGTGCATACCAATATATAAACAAAATCTCTCAAGGAGCCCCATATTAATCCACTGAATAGCTCAGGAAAATCTCTCGGGGGGATCAGGGCTTTCCTCATAAATGGTGCGAAATCAAAAAATAGGAAATAAAGAATGAAAAATGTAAAGATGTAGCCAATCGTGGGCCTATACACATACAATGATAAGGTCATGATTATAATCAATGGATAATAAAACGGAAATGAGCCGGGGGCGTATAACAATTTACCTATAAAAAATACAATTATTATAGTAGAGAAGTTAAAGGCGATTATCTTCAGCAGATTTTTAAATTCCTTTGTTTTCTCGGTAAGAATGTTATCTAAAAATATTTTAATCCAGCATAGAAAAATTAGAAAGATGCATAATTTTGCTGTTGAAGAAAATTTATAAGTTGCGGACCTATAAAAACTGTAAGCTAATTTTTCGGGCCAATGTATGCCACCCTGCGTTATTATATGCCTGGCAAGCTCTATTATGATACTGAATAAACAAAGGCCAAAAGCAATACCTAAGAAAAAAAGTGCTGAAAACTTAATTGCTTTATTTATTTCATATTTTGCTAATCGGCCCTTATTATTCCTTTCCATAATCTTAAACCCTCCTTTGGCAAAAAAGAAAAGGGGCAGGTTTTGCCTACCCCCTTTTTTACAAACAACTAAGAGGATTTAAGGTGCGGTGGTAAAGTCATACCTGTATGCCCAAAGATCGATATTGTAAAGATCCCCAACAATTGTTAGAGGTCCATTAGGAAGATTGATCATATTCCCATTTATATCCTGGGTCCCTTTGGTTATCCAATCACCACGAGTTTCCGGGTCAGGAGCAGCATCATCGCTTAGCCCAACAAAGATAGTATAGCCATACTGGGTATTCGGTCCAAGATCATCACTCCACCAAGATTTATATCGCCAGTTTGTAGTCCCCAGCTTTGTCACCTCGATGCCTGATTTATTGCAATTATCAATCACACCGGCAGCTGTATATTTACATACAAAAGCAGCGACATACCCCAGCTCATCGTCTGTCCTGAACCAGGGTACAACATCTACAGGTATATTAGTATCACCTTCTGCCGGATAGGTTTCGGTTATCTCCGGTGAGGCAGTATCATCAGTATCACTGCATCCTTGCCTGACATAGTAAAAATTCGGCCTTGTCAGTTGATACTCCACATTTAGACCTCCCCCGGTTGTATCAACTAACCTGACCGAAGCTCCAGTGCATGTAGAAGGCTCCTCTTTAATCTTGAACTGGTGGATGGTTTCACTCCCATAATCTGATTCATCCAAAATATTAGTCGTACGAATTATTAAAGTAGAAAGATCGGTAGGAGATTGGCTAGGAGATGGGGTGGTGAATTGCACATCCGCAACTAACAAAGTATATTTAGGCCGTATTTCTATATAATTATTTTGCACCATCGCCTCAGCAGCACAAGTAGTAGAACCGGCTGTAGCTCCACTTATCCTTACATAAGTATTTGGACCTCTGCCAATTGTTGCACATGAAGCTATGGTGGTTGGCCCGGTGCAGACCTCAATATACTCATCGGCGTCGTACCATGTAGAATAGATTTTCAGATATTCTGTTGGATCATCGCTCTCTTGATACAGCGCACCCAGGTTCAATCGGCCCTGTTCGTAGATGTGCTTATCAATCGTATGAGGAATCGTTACACCATCCGTGGCTTCCACATTAGAGTTATTAAAAAGTCTAGAAATTGCAGGAAATGGTGGCGGCGCACAACTGGCTGCGAAAATCAAAAGACACAGGGCTAAACCGGTTATAATAAATCTTTTCATCTCATTTTCCTCCTTTTAAGTTGTTCAAAGAGAATAACAGCTTTGTTTTCTGTGTTTTGTTTTAGGTTCGTTAATATATTCAAAATCCGATACCCTCATTCCAAATCTATACACCTCCTTTCCGGGGCAGGATTATCGGCCTAAAAAAATTTGGACAACTTTAATTTCATTTTGTAAGGAAATATCTCAACTCATCTTTTTTATCAAATTTATCCCAAATAATGCGTGAACATCCGAATTAATTGTCCTAAGCCCTTCGACAAGTTCAGGACAGGCCTGTCGAAGGATTGGTATATTAACAACTTGCTCGTACCTATTTGATGTAGGGGCTTGATGAATCAATCCGCCTGAGGCGGATCGGGTTCGATAAATCGAACCCCTACAATTACGC
>SDBT01008074.1_pt1 | contig 17251 bp, 13 predicted proteins | sample 2277101 | NCBI WGS metagenome assembly SDBT01 (sample SAMN10404973, study PRJNA504765) | marine sediment metagenome | isolation source: marine sediment core GS10_PC15, 103 cmbsf | place: Arctic Ocean: Southern Knipovich Ridge | collected 2010
CGGAATAGATGTCACTGAAATCGGGTGCTTCGGTTTGAGGGTTGTGTTGTGCCAGGAGGCCTATAATGGATTTGTTGGGTTTGGTGTCGGCAAGGAGGTTCTTGCTTCTCTGGCGTCCTATGGCCAACGGCGTTATCGTGCCGGGGAAGGCGACAGCGTTACGAATGGGCAAAATGCCGATTACTTCGGGGATCTTGAGCTTGTGGTTGCTGTCCCATAACTGGGCGTGTTCGTTGTTGAGAAGATGCTCGATGTCCGTAGGCTCTTCGCCGGCGGCATCAACGAGCCAGTTGGTATCGGAAAATAATAAGTTTTTAATGCTGCTGGCCATTTTTTTACACCAATTCGTAACTGTTCAAATCAGAATATATACAAAGAAAAAACAAAATGCAAAGCTAAAAAATTAAGCGAAGGATTTTCAGGCCGAGGCAATGGCAGAGGTGCGTCAAAGAAATGATAATAACCGCCAAATTCCTGTTTTTGAGATTATTGCGGCTTAAACAACCTCGAAATGAAGTCGAAAATCTTGACTTTCGGAGATAATTTTGATATTCTAATGGAAATCAGGCTTAGCGGCATAGCTAAGCGTTTAATATGGGAAATTTCAGATATGCAAAGGTTTTTTAGGGGTGCTAATTAAAGCGAATTGATTATTGCATCTGCAGGCTTTACGGGAACACACAGGCCGAGCGAACCCACCCGGCCTGTGTTTTTGCGCATTTATTATAGTGATATTTCGGAATATGATGTCGGCTGGAATGTGAGTGCCTGGTCGTTTGAGAAGCCTGCAGGTATCTGCGTGGTGTCCGGACGATTGAAATAAATGTCGTCGCCTGCTATATACATTGGGGTATCAGAGTAATTGATTACCGAGCCTTCGATTGTACCGCCTGCATTGCCGTAAAAGCTGATACCATTGGCAGCGATCGTGCCGTTGAGCGTGCTGAAATTTCCGCTCATAGCAAGCATAAAGCCGGGAGCCATCAGGAAAGTACCAGTTTCTTCGCGTAGTTGGTCAAACTGTGGTTCTGCGGGCAGTTCAGAGACCGAAGAGCTGCTTACATTTCCGTTGCAGATGATGCGATTTTCTCCGGAATCGTCTTCCACGTCGCCATTTCCTACAATAATGCCAATTATGTTGGCATGGCCGGCGAAAGTAACTACATTCGGGGTTTCGATATAAATGATGCCTTTGAGTGTTACGCCGCCGGCAAAAGTGGGGTTGGTGTTGGGAGGTATTCTTATGTTTTCAAATGTGCTTTGGCTTTCATAAGTTGCGGGGTCGATTGTATTGGTGACATATTGTTCAAAATAGGTGGGGTCCGGCACAGGGAATTCGGTTTCTGGTACACCGGTAGAGACGTGATTATCAATTGCCGCGTGGCCGGTTTCGCCACCGATTGAACCGTGGCCGCCGTCGATGTCGACGATGTCGGCAGCATCACCTGAGTTAGTAATACTGATGTCGCCGGCGATTTGTCCACCGCCGCTGATATAAAGTGCGGGGTTATAATCGCTTTCAATATAGATATTCGATTCAGCGGCCTCGTTTACACCCCCAACTTCGATATCGCCGTACAATCTTAAGGGGCCTCTTGTCGCGACACCATAATCGAAAATCGGGCTGCCAATCACATCGAATTTGAACTGTACGGCTATTGTTCGCGAGATTTGCCCATCGCTTCCTGTTACATTCATCTGTATCGTCTCATCATCGGGCTGAGTTACAACAACGGTGAATGACTGGTTGGATTGTGAATCGAGTGATACCCCGGCAACAGTCAGTGTGCCTGCCGCGTCATCGTAATTAGTGGTGATGTTGGTTACAGATGCCCCGGCCAGGTTGTTGCCAAGAGTAGTTGCGACCGCCTGGAGTCTGTCATCAGGTGAAACCGAGTTTGGGATGACCACGTCTGCCAGATGATGTCGCATAATGTCCAGGCCGGACTGGGCTGCGCATAGGGCTGAATTGACATTACGCTGGTTATCGGCCAGTTGGACATTGGTGCCGGTTATGGCAGCTATTGCCATTGCCAGAGTGGAAAATACAGCTACAAAAATCGTTGACAGAATAAATGCGGCAGCGGGACGTTTCTGGTAAACTAATTTTTTTAAGAGCTTCATTTTTTTGTGCCTTTAGCAAAATTCTGGAATCAAACAGAATCTCACTACTTCTATGTTCTAATTAAAGTATAAGAAGTTATTGGCACCTGGGCAAAACGGCCGAGACAACAAATTAAAGTTAATGTTTTGTATGTCCGGAAAGAACGGCTTTGGTGCATGAGGATGCGCAGTGTTTTGCAGCGTGGTAATATTTCGGGTGCGGCGATTTGTTAATCAGGCAAATCTTAATAAGTAACTTCGGTGTAGGAGGTTGGCTGGAAGGCAAGGGCGAGGTTTGTAGAGAAGCCGCTTGGTGCGTCAACGCTGGCGCTGCGGTCGAAACGTATTGTGTTGTTGCCCCCAAGAGTCATGGTCTGGTCTTGTGAGTAGTTCAGTATTGAGTTTGTGATTGTACCGCCGGCATTGCCGGAGAAATTTATTCCGTTGCCGGCTATCGCACCGTTTACTGTGTTAAAATTGCCGCCGAAATTAAGCTCAAAGCCCGGTGCCATAATGAATGTACCAGTCAGTTCCCTCAGGCCGTCATAAGCGGCGTCGGAGGGCAATAGTGAAACCGACTGGGTGCTTAAATTGCCAGTAAAGATGAATTGGTCGGAGCCGTTTGGTGATTCGAAATCGCCGTTGCCTACGACAACGCCGATTATTACCGTGTTTCCGCTAAACAGGACCTGGTTGGGAGATTCTACAAATATCACACCCAATAATATTATGTTGCCTGAAAAATTGGGATTTGTATTTGCAATTACTCTGATGTTCTGGAAAGTAAGGTTTCCATCGGTAGTGGTGGTGGAGTCTACGATGTTTACAGCGTAGGGCTCGAAGAGAATCGGAAATGGAATTGGAAATTCTATAGTATCAACGCCAACAGAGACGTGATTGTCGATAGCATCCTGCCCGCTTTCACCGCCGATTTCGGTGTTGCCAGAGAGGTCTGCATAACCAAGAGAATTGGCGATACCGACGTCGCCGGCGATTTCGGCATGGCCGGTCATCGTAAGGGCTTGAGTATAGTTGTCGCTTTCTATGTAAATGTCTGCTTCACTCGAGTCGTTGAGACCTTCGATACTGGCATTACCGCCAATGCTTAAAGGGCCCCGAGTTGCTACACCGTAATCGAAGACGCCGCTGGCTATCGATGTGAAATCGAAATTGGTAGTGATTTGCCTGCTGAACTGACCGTTTATGCCGATTACGTTCATCTGGATGGTATCAGTTGTGGGCTGAGTGATGGTTGCGCTAAATGTCTGATTCGAGCCGGCGTCCAGAGAGACGCTGGCAATGTTTACAGTGGCGGTTGAGGCGTCGTAAGTAGCGGTGACATTTGTTATTCCAGCGTTTGTCAGATTAGTCTGGATGTTAGTGGCAACGGCCTGGAGCCTGTTTGTGGCCGAGCCGGCGATGCTTACATTTGAGAGGTGATGGCGTACAATTTCCAGGCCTGACTGGGCGCTTTCAAGGGCGCGGTTGACCTTCCGGTGATTGTCGGCAACCTGTACATTCACTCCGGAAAGTTGTGCCATGCTCACGGCCAGGGCCGAGAATATAAGCACAAATATCATAGACAGGATAAGGGCGGCACCTGTACGTTTTTGATGAGCCGATTTTCTTAGAAGTTTCATCTTCGCTCCTCAGCGAGCAAAATATCACGATTCAGAATGTTAAAACAAATAATCACAGTTTTTCGGTCAGTTTGAGAAAGTTAATATGTTATATTTCGGCATATGAGTCCGGCTGGAACTCAAGAGCCAGGTCAGTAGAGAAACCACTCGGGATGCTGGTGCTGCCGCTGCGGTCGAGAATTATTGTGTTATTGCCCCCAAGAACCAAGGGCTGGTCTTCTGAGTAGTTTATTAGTGAGTTTGTGAATGTTCCGCCGGCACTGCCGGAGAAATTTATTCCGTTTCCGGCTATTGCACCGTTTATAGTATCAAAACTACCCCCGAAATTAAGTTCAAAACCCGGGGCCAGAATGAATGTTCCGGCCATGTCCCTTAGGCCATCGAAATTGGGGTCGGCGGGCAAGTATGAAACGGATAGAGTGTCCACACTGGCTGTAAAGTTGATACAGTCGGTGCCATTCGGTGAGTCCATGTCACCATTGGTAACGATAACGCCGGTCATTGTGGAGTTTCCGCTGAACGTGACCTGATTCGGAGTTTCGATAAATACCACGCCGTTAACTACTATGGTGCCTGAAAAATTAGGATTGGCGTTTGGCAATATTCTGATATTCTCCAAAGTGTCATTTCCAGTGGTATCGGAAGACGCATCTATTATGGTTGTGGCGTACGGCTCGAAGATACTGGTGTCTGGAGTTGGGAATTCGATAGCATCGGCGCCAATAGTTACGTGATTGTCGATAGCAGCTTGCCCGCTTTCACCGCCGATTGTGGCGTCAGTGTCGACACTTGCAGTACCAAGAGGATTGGCAATACTGACATCATCGCCGGCGATTACGGCGCTGCCGGTCATCGTCAGGGCTTGAGTATAGTTGTTGCTTTCTATGTAAACGTCGGCTTCGCCCGAGTTATTAAGGCCTGTGATACTGGCACCGGTGCTGAGGCTTAAAGGCCCTCTTGTCGCAACTGCGTAGTCAAAGATGCCGCTGGCCACCGGTGTGAAATCGAAAGTGGTGGTAATTTGCCTGCTGGACTGACCACTGGTTCCGGTTACGTTCATCTGAATGGTATCGGTTGTGGGCTGAGTGATAGTTGCACTAAAGGTCTGGCCGGATTGGGAGTCCAGGGAGACACTGGCGATGTTTACAGTGGTAGTCGAAGAGTCGTACGAAGCAGTGATGTTTGTTATTCCAGCGTTTGTCAGATTAGTCTGCATGTCTGTGGCAATAGCCTGGAGCCGGTCTGTTGCTGAGCTGGAGATGCTTACATCGGCCAGATGATGGCGTATAATTTCCAGGCCTGACTGAGCACTTTCGAGGGCACGATTGACGTACCGGTGATTGTTGGCAATCTGTACGTTCGCTCCAGAAAGTTGTGCCAGACTGACGGCCATGGCAGAAAATATAAGTATGAATACCATAGATATGATAAGTGCCGCACCACGGCGTGTTCGGCTGTGATTTTTTGTTCGCGCTCTCATTCTTCCCCTCCTTGCCCCAGGCCTTTGCTGAGAAACTAAATCAAGTGAGCACATTAACAGTTCGTCCGGAAAGAACCAATTAAAGTATAAGAAATATCGAAATCAGGTGCATAATATTCGAGCGATAAAACGTAAAAAAATAAAAATAATTTTCAGAAGGGCCGATAAAATCAGTCGTAAGGAACCAATGTCAAATTATGAGGTATTTTCCTGTTCGGCAAAATAAGAGCTTCTTGCGAATGGTGATGAAATAACCCAGGAAAAACCGGAGTCGAGGGCTTTTTGCTTCCAGAAGTCGAATTTGTCGGGCCGGATGTATTCGGCAACTTCGAGAGAATCTTTTGAGGGTTTTAAGTACTGGCCGATGGTGATTCTGTCACAGCCGACGCTTCGCAAATCGGCCAGGACCTGCCGGACCTCGGTGTCGGTTTCACCCAGGCCGAGCATAATAGAGGATTTGGTCTGTGTGTTTTCGTAATTCTCCCTGGCCATTTTAAGCAGATTCAGGGACTGCTGATAGTCGGCGCCGGCCCTGGCAGTCGGGTACAGAGACCGGACAGTCTCGAGATTATGTCCGAATACAAAGGGCAGTGACTCTTCGAGGATTTCAATAGCGAGGGTCTGGCAGTTGCGAAAATCAGGCGTCAGTATTTCAAATTTAATATCGGGACAGGTCCGCCTTGCCTCGTTAACGCAGTTGCGAAAATGGCCGGCACCTGCATCAGGTAAATCATCACGGTCAACGCTGGTAATCACCAGGTATTTCAACCCAAGCTGCTTTGCCATTTGAGCTACTCGCCGGGGTTCTGTTGGGTCTGGTGGTGCGGGTTTGCCTTTAGGCACAGAGCAGAATTTGCAGTTTCGGGTGCAGATATTTCCCAGAATCAGTACTGTGGCGGTGCCTCTGTCCCAGCATTGGCCCCGATTCGGACAGTTGGCGCTGGAGCATATCGTCTCCAGGCCAAGTGACGCCAGTACCTTGCAGGTATGGTTATAGACCTGTCCGGCCGGCAGCGGCCTTCGCAGCCAGGGTGGTAATTTACCGACATATTTCATGTTCGAGAAGTTCTCCGGTCGAAAAATGGTTTGTAAGCAATTCGGTTAAAGCTTTCTTTACCTCGTTCATAGGGAAATCGCCGCCGGTTTCTTTCAGCAGTGATGTCATCTCTATATCGTCCAGGCCGCAGGGTATTATATAATCGAAGATGCCAAGGTCGTTTTTGATATTTATCGCCATTCCGTGATACGTTATGTGTTTTGACACGCGCACGCCGATAGAAGCGATTTTTTTTTCGCCGACCCACAGTCCCGGCAGGCCCTTTTTGGTTTGACCGGTAAGGCCGAACCGCCGCAAAAGTTGCGCTCCTATCGCTTCGAGTCCTCTGATATATTCGCTGATACCCAGGGCAAGTTCGGCCAGATTCATAATCGGATAAAAAACCAATTGGCCGGGATTGTGCGCGGTTGTTCCGCCGCCTCTGCGGATATCAACAACGTCGATTTGCTTCTGTGCCAGAATTTTTCTCTCGACCCGCAGTTTATTGGCGCTTTGGCGGGCACCGAGTGTAATTACAGGCCGATGTTCGGTAATAATAACGGTGTTTGGTATCCTGGATGCTAACCTTTGCTCTCGCAGGCTATGCTGCAAATCCAGAACCTTTCGGTAGTCGGAAAGCCCGCAATCACAGATTCGCAAAGGTAGATTCGGTGTTTTTTCAGTTGCCGGTTTCATAAACTCAATTTTAGCGATTAAGGTGGTCTGAAAGAAGAAAAAAGTTGACAAGGACAAAACACTGTCGGGTTATGCTCATTTGGCGATTGTTGTGTGGGCCGCGTCGAAGAATCTTACACCGCCTGTTTCCAGTTGCAGTACCAGGCCTTTCTGCGGGTCTATTCTGATGCAATTGCCGGTAAATTTCTTTCCATTAAAGACAACCGTTACCCTGTGGCCTAACTGTATGCTTAGTTTGCGCCATCGGTTGGTTACTTTTCTGGTGCTGGTCCGGGCTGCTTCAAGCCAGTGGTCTATTGAGGTCAGTAATCTTTTTGCCAGAGAAATCCTGTCACAGGTTGCTTTGCTCTCGATGTCGATGCTTGTTGCTATTTTACGTAATTCAGCGGGAAACGACTTTCTGGTCTGGTGGCAATTAATTCCTATGCCAAGAATATAAGCTGTGGTTCGGTTATTTATTTTTGATTCGAGCAGAATGCCGGCGATTTTTTTTTCGTTCAGGATTATATCGTTCGGCCATTTGATTCTGGCATTACTTGCTACGGTTTCGGCAACGGCGACGGCACAGACCAATGAAAGCAGTTCGGGATTCAGTTTGCACCTTGTTAAAATAACCGAACACAGGAGGCTGTCGGCCGGTCGGCTGAACCATTTATTGTCGGCCCTGCCGCGGCCTTTGGTCTGGTGTTCGGCAAAGATTGCCATGCCATTATTTTTTTTGTTCTTTGCGTATTCGGCGGCAACGTCGTTTGTGCTTGAGGTGCTGTTATAAACCAGGACCTTTTTGCCGATACATCTGGTTTTCAGATTCGCAGTTATTTTGTCCGGGTCAAGGAGATCTGTCTTTGGCATAGCTTTAGTTACCTGTCCAATCCTATGTCGGCCGCAGGGGCCGAATGTGTGATAGCGCCTATGGCAATTCTGTCTATGCCACACTGGGCAATCGCGGAAACATTATGTAAGGTTATATTTCCTGATGCCTCGAGCAGCGGGCCTTTGTTTTTGCCGCACATATGGTTTCGCATATCCACAGCGTGTTTTAACTGCCACTGGCCCATATTGTCCAGCAGTATAATGTCGATACCGGGGATACTCAGGACGTGATTCAACTGGTCGTCTACGTGGTCGACTTCGACAGCAACGAACTTGACGCCTTTTACTTTCCTGGCTTGCGTGATTATTTTTGCCAGTTTGGCATAAAAGTTTCTGCCCAACTGGGCCAGGTGGTTGTCTTTAATCAGGATGCCGTCATATAGTCCGATACGGTGGTTGTGACCTCCGCCGCAGCAAACGGCGTACTTTTCGACGAGTCGCCAGCCGGGTGTGGTTTTTCTGGTATCGTAGATTTTGGCTTTGGTGCCCTGTATGGCACGGACGTATTTGTTTGTTGTGGTCGCTATTCCACTGAGTCTCTGCAGGAAATTGAGGACAACTCGCTCAGCGCTGAGGATAGAGCGCAAAGGGCCTTCGATTACGGCGATTTTGCGGCCGACGTGGGCATGTTCACCATCTTTTACACGTATTTTCAATTTCAACCTTTCGTCATAGCATCTAAGTATCTCTTTTACGATGTCGATTCCGCATACAACTATCTCCTCACGCGAAATGATATTCGCTTTTGCGATGTTTCTTTCTTTGCAGAAAAGGGCGCTGGTGACATCACCCCGACCGAGGTCTTCTTCAATCGCCATCCTGATTAGTGGGAGCACTTTTTTGATATTCAATTTTTTCATTTTCTTCTCTTTCTCTTTCTTGCTTTGTCTTTTTTGGCTCTGCTTGTAATAATCAGTTCAGGCAGGTCCTTCAATTCGCGAAGCTGGTCGCGCAGGAAAGCGGCCCGTTCAAAGTCAAGGGCATCGGCTGCGTCGAGCATTTCTTTCTCAATCTGGGTGACAAGTTCGGCCCTTTCGTATTCTGATTCTTCAAAGCGCAGCGCCCTGCGGGCGGTGTCCCTTGCTTTTATCTGCTCGGTGAGACTATTTCTGACTTCCTTTCTTATGGTTTCCGGCGTAATATTGTGGTCTTTATTATATTTTAACTGAATTTTACGGCGTCTGGCGGTTTCGTCAATAGCTTTCTGCATCGCTTCGGTGACCCGGTCGGCATAGAAGAAGACAGTAGCATCGACGTTTCGAGCTGTCCTGCCGATGGTTTGTATCAGAGCGGTGTCGGTTCTGAGGAAACCTGCCTTATCGGCGTCGAGGATGGCTACGGCTGAAACCTCCGGCAAATCAAGGCCTTCCCGCAGCAGGTTAATGCCAACAAGGACGTCAAAATCGCCTTTACGCAGGCCTGCCAGTATCTCAACCCTTTCGAGCGTTTCAATTTCACTGTGCAGGTAACGACATTTGAAGCCTTTTGCGCTGATGTAGGATGAGAGGTCTTCTGCCATTCTTTTTGTCAGGGTTGTCACGAGTGTCCGCTGGTTTTGGTTTACTCGTTTTTTAATTTCGCCAAGCAAATGCTCTACCTGGTTTTTGGCAGGCCGTACGAAAATTCCCGGGTCTATTAAACCGGTAGGTCTTATGATTTGCTCGACAACTTCGTTGTTACACTGTTCCATCTCGAAAGGACCGGGCGTAGCGGAGACGAAAACGACATTGGCCCAGTTTTCGCGGAACTCTTCGAAACACAGGGGCCTGTTATCCAGGGCGCTCGGCAATCTAAAGCCATGTTCGACAAGGACTTTTTTTCTACTCCTGTCACCGGCCCACATGGCGCGTAACTGCGGAATCGCAACGTGGGATTCGTCGATGAATAAAAGAAAATCTTCCGGGAAATAATCAATAAGCGTGTAAGGTCTGGAACCTGGTTTTAAGCCTGCCAGGTGTCTGGCGTAGTTCTCGATTCCGCTGCAGTAGCCGACCTCCTGCATCATTTCGATATCGTACATTGTTCTTGCCCCAAGGCGCTGGGCCTCGAGGAGCTTGCCCTCCTGCCGGAATTCGGCAAGTCGCTGTTTTAGCTCGACCTTGATACTTTCGGCGGCGGAGGTGATTCTGTCAGCCGGCATTATATAGTGCTGGGCGGGGTATATAAAAACCTGAGATTCGACGGCAAGGGTTTCTGCGGATATCGGATTTATATAACTTATCTTTTCTATCTGGTCGTCGAAAAACTCAAAGCGAACGGCAAATGATTCGTATGAAGGATACAGTTCCACAACGTCACCGCGGACCCTGAACGTGCCCCTGGTAAAATCGAAATCGTTTCTGGTGTACTGGATATCGGCGAACCTTCCTAATAAATCGTTTCTGTCAATACAGTCGCCTATGCGGACCGCTACCACGCTGGCCTTGTAATCTTCGGGTGAGCCTAAGCCGAAAATACACGAAACCGAAGCAACGATGATGACGTCGTTTCTTGTTGAAAGGCTGGTGGTGGTGCTTAGGCGAAGCCGGTCGAGGTCGGCGTTTTTGGAGGCGTCTTTTTCAATGTATATGTCCCTTGCGGGGATGTAGGCTTCGGGCTGGTAGTAATCATAATAGCTGACGAAATATTCGACGGCATTTTCGGGAAATAACTCCTTGAATTCCTCATAAAGTTGTGCAGCGAGAGTTTTGTTGTGGGAAACGATAAGGGCCGGCCGATTAAATTGCGCTATGACGTTTGCCATAGTAAATGTTTTGCCGGAGCCGGTAACACCCATAAGGGTCTGATACTGTTTGTTTTGACGCAGACCCTCCACGAGCTCGGCGATGGCCTGGGGCTGGTCGCCGGCGGGTTCGAATTTTTTACTTATTTTGAAGCTTTTCATTTGTTTTCTGCCACGAAGAGGCGAAACCGCTAAGACTTAAAATAATACATTTTAAACTATTGTAAGTTCAGTACCGTTAAAACTCAAGAGAAACACCATTGTACTGATATCAACTTAATTTTCACGTTTATCCGCGGGTAAGTAACTTTAAAATAATGAATTACGGCTTTACTCGCGGACATTTATTACCCTTAAGGGTATATCTTGACAGCAATAGGGTAAGTTGCGACAATTGCTGCGTTTATGAATACCTTTAAAACCGATAGCTTGTTCGCATCACAAGAACCTGACCAAACCATTTGTAATCACATAGTTCGTATCGCATTTGAGTCGGGGGTGGATAAGGAATTTGATTATCTTGCCCCGGATGCCCTTTGGCCGATAGAAGTCGGACAGCGGGTCGAAGCTCCTTTCGGCAGGGGCAATAAGGCCCAGATCGGGTTTTGTGTACAAATCGCGGCGCTGGACAATGCAAAAAATCTTAGCCACAGAGAAATACAGAGCAAAAACGGAAAAAGAATTAAGCTGAAAAAAATTGCCAGGGTAATTGACAAAGAGCCTTTGATAGATACCGGCCTTATGGAGCTGGCGCGGTGGATAAGCAGTTATTACGTTTGTCCGTTGGGACAGGTTTTGACGGCGGTGGTACCGGCGGCGGTGAAAAAGGGGGCCGGCGTTCAAAAACAAAAGTACATCTATTTAGCAAATGGATACGAAGAACTAATTGAACAGGTCAAAGGCAAAAAGCAAAAAGAAATTATCGGAGTACTTACTAAACGAAAGGCATTTGATTCAAAGGCAGCTGTTGAATTGGAAACTTTGCTGGAAAATGTCGGCTGTACGAACGGGCCTGTAAAAAAGCTGGCTGAAAAGCTGGTTATTAAAACGGCCCAGAAGACAATCCTCAAATCTCTGCCCGCTATCCCGGAGGCCCTGGTTTTAAAAACGGAGAAAGTAACGCTTAACGAGGACCAGCGAAAGGCCCTGGAATATATAAAACAGCAAATTGATTCAGGTAAATTCGGGGTCACACTTTTGCATGGCGTTACGGACAGCGGTAAAACGGAAGTATACATACGGGCGATTGAAGGTGTGATAAAGAAAGGCAGGGCAGCGATTGTATTGCTTCCTGAAATCGCACTTACCGCTCAGACCGTTCAGCGATTCAGCAGCCGTTTTGAAAAGATAGCTGTGATGCATTCGGGCCTGACGGGCGGCCAGCGTAATGTCGGGTGGCAGAAGATAAAAAGCGGCGAAGTCGATGTGGTTATAGGCGCAAGGTCGGCGATTTTTGGGCCGGTACCGAATCTTGGCCTTGTTATCGTCGATGAAGAACATGAGCCAAGCTATAAGCAGGACACTCAGCCAAGGTATCACGGGCGCGACGTTGCGATAAAGCGGGCGCAACTGTCAAATGCCCATTGTATTTTAGGCAGTGCCACGCCTTCGCTTGAGACGTTATCCAATTGCGGTACCAAAAAGCATTTTGGGCTGGTGCGTTTGCCCAAAAGGGTCAATAACTTTGCTATGCCGGAAATGAAGCTTGTCGATTTGAAAGAGGACTTTGCTACAAGGACAGGGGCTGAGTTGATAAGCAGGCAATTGGCAGAACATATAAGCAGAGCCATTGCTGAAAAGCAGCAGGTGATTTTGCTTTTGAACCGACGGGGATATAGTAATTTTGTATTCTGTCCATCTTGTAAACATATATTGCGGTGTCGTAATTGTGATGTGTCACTGACCTTTCACAAGCGTCCGGCGCGTAACAAAAGGCAAATGCCAACGATTACCGGCAGGCATATAGATTGTGGAAACGCGGTATGTCACTATTGTCTGGCGAAGACCCTGGTGCCTGAAAAATGCCCGTTATGCGGCAAAAAAATGGCGATGATAGGACTTGGGTCGCAGCGACTCGAAGAAGAATTGAGGGTAAAATTTACCAAGGCCCGGATAGTCAGGATTGACAGCGATTCCATGCAGGGCAAAAGCTATTATAAAGTCCTCAAAGATTTCGGCGATGGTCGAATCGATATATTAGCAGGGACCCAGATGCTGGCAAAGGGACTGCATTTTCCAAATGTCACCGTGGTCGGCATTATCAGTGCCGATACAAGCCTTTATCTTCCTGACTTTCGAGCCAATGAAAGGACGTTCCAGTTGATTTGTCAGGTTGCAGGGCGTGCCGGCAGGAGTGAGAAAAAAGGCGTGGTGTATGTGCAGACGTTCCTGGCTGGTCAGCCGGCTATAAAGTTTGCCCTGGCTGGTGACTTTGACGGTTTCGTCAAGGAGGAATTGAAACACCGCAGTGCCTGTAACCTGCCGCCGTATTGGCGGCTGGCGGCTGTGGTTATGCGGGACAGGAATTTTGACAAACTTGAAGCGGCTGGGAAGGCAATGCGCGAGAGGATTGATTATTTCATTAAACGGGACCGGCTGGAGGCAGTTGTGCGGGGACCTATGCCGGCGGCGATAAGCAGGATACAGCGATTTCACAGGGCCCAGATTATTGTCCAGGCTCCGGAAGCGGCAACAATGCTGAGATTATTCGGCAGCTTGCGAACGGCCGGGCCTGTTAGGCCGGCAGTGACGGTGGTTATAGATATGGACCCGGTTAATCTAATGTAGCTTGTAATTTTGGGGTTGGTGTTTGAGGTTTATTCGACCTGTAAAGCAAAGCTTCGCCATCTGGCAGGCATTTTGTCATAACTATCGAGTTCAAATTCATATACATATCTTCGTTCATAGTTGTCGAAGTCGGAAAAATCAAGATGTATAGCTGAAGAAGGGTAAAAATCCACTATACAGTACCATGCTTCGAGTCCCGGAAAATATCTGTAACGGTTGTGCATTATTATGCCGTACTTACCCTTCATAAGTTTGTGCTTTACAAGATCGCCGTTTTTGAATAATGGCTGAATTGAAGATGATGCAACAACCGGACCATCATTGCCAAGCCCGGGAAGAAACACAGGGTCCTTGAGCCCTACTTTACCGCATCCGGACAAAAGCAAAGCGACCGTTATAAATAAGATGTACAGGAATATATTATTCTTGATATTTTTCACCCTTCGGTTACAAAAAACAAAAACCCAGTGGACAAAAACTGCTTTCCATCCCTGGGTAATATTGTATTTTGGGATTTTGTCTTGATATATCCCAAAACAAGTACACAAATACAGCCATAATTATATCATAAATCTAATAGCAATGTCAAGCTTTTTCGGGCTTGCAGAATTGTGAAATATATGAGTCGGCTTGCAATTTTGGGGTTGGTGTGTTATATTCTTAATGCGGTTTATCGGGGAGTGGCTCAGCTTGGATAGAGCGCTGCGTTCGGGACGCAGAGGTCGGAGGTTCAAATCCTCTCTCCCCGATTTTTCGGGCTTTGCCCGAAAAATAGAGCAGGTGAACAGGCGAAAAAATCGGCTGACGCCGATAATTGAGATTGGATTTTTGAAAGACATCCACCTGCGGTCTACTGCTCACCTGATCAATTGCTCAAAATCAGAACAGTAGATGGTAAATAGTAGAAAGTAGAGCAAAACAGTTCCTATAGTTAGGAGCAAGGGGTTAAAGCCGCATGGCAGCAAAAATAAAAATGACAGCAGGAGAAGTTCTTGTTGAAGCGGAGCTAAACGAGAGCCCGACAGCAAACTCTATAACGCAGGCCCTTCCGTTGAGTGGGCGGGCCCAGCGTTGGGGCGGCGAGATATATTTTTCCATTCCGGTAACAGCGGAGCTTGAGTCTGACGCTCGCGAAGTTTTGAGGGCTGGGGAATTGGGATACTGGCCGCCGGGAAAGGCTTTTTGTATATTCTTTGGTCCAACTCCCGCATCAGGGACCGATGAAATCAGGGCGGCATCTGCGGTAAACATTGTCGGAGAAATGAAGGGTGACTTTTCAGGGCTGTGGGATGTTGCCGACGGTGCAAGTGTTTTAATTGAATTGGCTTAGCCAATGCATTATTACTGAGACGGTGTATTTGACCTGCCGGTCTGTAAGGGGTCGGCCTTTTGGTATTTTGTGCCATTTTTCCAGGCATTTTCTGCAGCATGTAGCTGTTGCGTGCTGAGCTATAAAAACAGGATGATTCTTCATCGGTGTTTGTCTGCCATCACTTTTGGGCAGAGCGGGCCTGAGTCTTTTGCTGACAAAGTCAAAGGCGTGTTTTTCAATAGTCTGTGGGCCTTTATTTTTCAGGTAAGCGATGTCGGCGGGCTTTAGTTTGAAGCCGCTTCTGAATTTTGATTTTGCCAATCGCAGGAAGAGCTTGTCTAAATTTGCTACATTGCAACTATTGTTCGAAGGTTTTGCTTTCATCTGAGGTATTATGCGCCTGGTTATCTTTGTTTTTCAAGTGGTTTCGGCGCAGCTTTAGTCAACAGCTTTCAATATCAATAGCGCATCTTCCCAGCCATCAGGCGTTGTAAAGGATTTGACTTCCTTGTTCCTGAAGCGTCCAACTTCGACCTTGTCGCCAGTCTTCGGATTAATCCAGAATATATTTACCTTCTTAGCTGTTATTTTGTCCAGATTGACCGAAAAGGAGGCTTTGTCTGCCAGGTAAACCATTGCCCATTTGCCGTCTTTGTGGCGGGCAGCAAGGTTAAGAATCCTTCCCTCTGTATGGCCGCCGGTTGCAAATATACTTTGGTCGGGAACGAGGAACCACCATTCATTTAGACTCAGGAATATTTTCTTAAGGAGACTTAATTGCCGGACACCCGGTGAATCAAGGGCCCTTTTCCACGTCGGCCATACGCGCCAACTGTCATTATGGCCATAGGTATGATAAGCACCTGCCAGATAGGAATAGTAAGCCTGCCTGCGAATCCATAACGGCGTTACGTCAAAACCGTACGGCAGACCATCTTCATAGGCACCTTCGGCCATTAAAATCGGCTTTGTGGGCTTTAGATCGTACTCGCGAGTTATATATGGATAAATCAGATAAACGTAGCTGAAAGTCTGCATCGAGTTAAAGTCCAGCCATGGTTCGTTATGAATGAAGCTGGATGAGCCTGGTGAAGGTTCCGGCTTGAAAGTAATCAGATGCCGACCTCCGTCTCCTTCCTCAAGACCTGCCGCAAACTCCCGCAAAATCGGAACAAATTCATCCGTGGCTTCAGGCGTTATGGACCAGATAATGTTTGGGAAATCTTTGTATCGTTTCCCAAGGGTCCTGGCATATCGCCGGGCCTTTTCTTCGGTTATGTATTCACGCCACCTTTGATGGTAAAGAGTAAATGAAATAACTACATCATACTCGGCGGCTATCTTGATAACATCATCGACATGCTTAAAATAGTCCTCGCGCAGCAGAATAGGATTGTCATAGATAAACGGTGACTGACCATGAATATTTTTATTCGTGCCGTCATTTGGAAACCCTAAAACCATCACCTGAACGACATTAAAACCCTTCTCTCCTATCATTTTAAGGGTTGTTCTGGCATCTTCGAGATTGGTCTTAAAAAACAGGTTCCAGTGGGTTGTGCCCAACCAGAAAAAAGGCTCGTCATTCTGGTCTACAAAATATCTTTTGTTCTCGCTTATCTTCACAGGAAACACCGGCCTTTTAGCTAATGCGCTTGCTGAAACCTGCAACAACAGGACAACCAAAATCATTCTTCTAATTGTTGACTTCATGTCTTATCTCCTTCTAATATTTCCCATTTATACCCTTAAGGGTAGTAGATGTCCGCGAATAAAGCCATAATTAGTTATTTTTAAACCGCTGATTTCGCGGGGAAATTGGCTTTGAATTGGGTTTGTTTGGCTTTGTTTTTCTTTACAATCGCCACTTACGGCCCAAAAAACGCATAAATTGGGTTTGTTTTGCATAAAAAAGTCTGCCGGCGCGGCGGCGCTCCACACAAATTCTAAATCCTAAGCTCTAAATCCTAAACAAATTCAAAAATCAAATTTTCAAATACTCCAAACGTGGTTTAATAGGTAATTTGACTTGGTCTGCTGACCGTGCGGCGGTGCCTTCTGGCGGTGCGTTCGCCTTCTGGCCCCTAAGGGACAAGCGAACAGGGGGTATTATAACATATTTTTAAATAAAATCAAGGAAAAAATTTTTGCCACAAAGAATTTGGTTGGAAATGAAAACAGTTTTGCCAAGTTGAAAAAGTTTTGCACCCAAGGCGCAAGCGGAAAGCTTTAATTTTCTTTATTTTCTTTCAATTTGCCTATTCCTGGAGCGTGATGAGCAATGTCGTCTGGCTTCAAGTTTTCAGCCTTATCACCAAGCAGTAGTTTCCGAACAGATATTGCGACGGACAATTCATTTATATCTTGGTTCGGTTTCGCAACAGCACGTACCATCTCCTTGTATATTTTCTCGGGAAGCCACATTGCAAGTTCCCACGATAATTGATTAGCACGCTCATAGTCAGATTCGGAAGAAGACTTTTTCAATCTCCGTGCTAAAGCTAAGTATTCTGCAACTCGCGAAGCCTGTTCTTGAACTTTTCTATTCCATTGCAATTCATCAAGGAATTTACTATGCTCTTTTTGGAAAGATACTTTAACC
>SDBT01008075.1_pt1 | contig 17247 bp, 14 predicted proteins | sample 2277101 | NCBI WGS metagenome assembly SDBT01 (sample SAMN10404973, study PRJNA504765) | marine sediment metagenome | isolation source: marine sediment core GS10_PC15, 103 cmbsf | place: Arctic Ocean: Southern Knipovich Ridge | collected 2010
CATCATCTAGTGAATCACAACGTGTCTTGAAACGTAAGCTACGTGAGACTGAGACTAGAAAATTAAATCTTAAAAAGCAGGTAGTGAAATTACAAAAGAGAATCGAGAAACGTACGATCAGGGATAAGAGACTAACCTCTAAGATCGGCAAACTAGCTAAGGAACACGACCCTATCACAGCTGCTATGCGTGATGTGAGGGATAAGGAAAAAGAAACTCAGGTTCGCATTGAAGATTTAGACGAAAGATTACTTCTTCTAAAAAAGTCAAAGAGTATATGTCCAACCTGCAAACAAAAGGTATCACCACAACACCGTAGATCAGAACAACAACGTATAGCAAAGAAAAGAGAGGATTATGTAGATAGATTAAATAATTTACAAACACAGCACAAAGCTTTATCTAAGTCGTTGGGTGAAAAAAGTAATCAACTCGAAGTAGTTAAACAGAAGATTGATCATTATAAGTCTACCAAATTATTTCTTAGTTTGAATCAGACTAATTCTGACATTAAAGAGTTGGACAATAAAATTAGTATCATTAATCACCAAATGGTGCAACTTAACCAATTGAGTGATTTCTATGTAAAAAAGATCCAAAAGTGTAAAAAGAGATTGAAGAGTAATAAACAAAAGATGAAAGAAGCACAAAAGAGTTTAGCTGAATTAAATAATGATATACAACTAGCTAAATACTGGGTTCGAGGTTTCAAGGACATACGGTTATTTGAGGTGGACGAAGCTCTTACATCCCTTCAAGTGGAAGTGAATAGTTATCTGGCAGACCTTGGAATGGCTGATTGGTCTGTAAGTATGGAGGTCGAACGTGAAACCAAAGCAGGTAAGATAAGTAGAGGCTTCCGAGTAATGGTTGATCCTGGTGGAGATAACAAGTCTGATTCCAGACCGTGGGAAGCTTGGTCTGGAGGAGAGGGTCAACGATTGAGACTAGCTGGTACTTTAGCACTTTCTAATCTCATACTTCGTCAATTTAGCAGGACTTGTAACATTCAAATCTGGGACGAGAAGCTTTTTTGGCTTTCAGGATCCGGTGAAGATAATATGCTTGAATTATTACAAGAAACGGCAAAGCGAGAAGAGAAAATAATATTCGTAGTTGACCAACACAATCTCGATTTCGCTTTTGATGGAGTTGTTAAAGTTATCAAGGATGCAGAAGGCTCTCACATAGAAACCTAGGAAAGAAAAAGACGATGAAGTTAGAGACACAGGAAATTACTAAAATAGTCTGGCGTGAAAAGTATCGTAACGGAGAAGAGGAGACTATTTGGGATACCCACGAAAGAGTTTGTAGAGGTGTCTACAAAAATGATATGAAAGGTCTTCACTTCGGAGATGCGCTAATCGCGATGAAAAGTCTTGAGTGGTGTCCAGCTGGACGTATCCATGCAGGTGCTGGTACTGGCAATAAAGTAACTTTAATCAACTGTTTCGTCAGCCCTACCATAGAAGATTCCATGGTTACAGAATCAGATAAACCTAATACAATGGGTATTATGCAGTCCCTAGAAGTAGCCTCTGTAACTCAGCAGATGGGTGGTGGTATTGGAATGGATTTTTCTCCACTCCGTCCTAAAGGCGCATTAGTACGTCAGCGTAATACCGCGTCTAGTGGACCGATAACCTTCATGGATTTATGGAACACTATGTGTGGGACAATCATGGCTGCAGGTAATCGTCGAGGAGCCATGATGGCAACACTTGCTTGTGATCATCCAGATGTATTGGAATTTATCGAAGCAAAGCACACTCCCGGTCGTTTGACTAACTTCAATATTTCAATTCTGATAACAGACAAATTTATGAAAGCTGTTAAAGAAGACAAAGAGTGGATACTTGGATTCAACAAACCAAGATTAGATGGACAACATGTAGGAGAAATAACACAGGAGAATGGTAAAATATGGTATATATACCATAAACTACCCGCAAGAGAGTTATGGGAAAAGATTATGCGCTCTACTTATGATTATGCAGAACCCGGTGTTTTATTTATTACTCGTGCTAATGAATATAATAATTTATGGTACTGTGAAAAAATTAGTTGTTCTAATCCGTGCGGAGAGCAATTTTTACCACCTAATGGTGCATGTAACCTAGGTGCTATAAATCTAGCTGTTATGGTTGAATTTCCATTTACCAAAAATGCTAATATTAAAATAAATAGAATTGGAAAAGTAGCTAAGATAGCTATGAGGTTCTTGGATAATGTACTTGATGAAACCCATTATCCCACTCCAGAACAAATGTTGGAATCTGTAAACAAGCGACGCACCGGGTTAGGGATAACTGGTCTTGGGAATATGCTCCAACAACTTGGAATACGTTATGGTAGTAAGGAAGCTGTTCAAACCACTCGTGTTGTAATGAGAACAATTAGAGATAGTGCTTATTCAGCTTCAATTGATCTAGCTAAAGAGCGTGGTTCATTTCCGTTGTTCGATCGGAACAAATTTACAAGTGGAAAATTTATCCAAACACTTCCAGAAACTATCCGAGGAGATATTTACACATCTGGTATACGAAACAGTGTGCTCCTAACAATAGCACCAACAGGTACGACATCGATCTACTATGATAATATCTCTTCTGGCTTAGAGCCGACCTTCGCTTGGAGATATAACAGAAAAATGCGTCAAGCAGATGGATCATTTAAGGAATTTGAGCAGGTAGAGGATTACGGTTATCGTCTCTACAAGAAAGTAAACGATCTACAACAGGCTAGTCTCAAAGAAATAATAATGCCTGAATACATGGTTACAACAAACGATCTTACAGTACAAGATCATCTAAATATGCAGGCTGCCTGTCAAGAATACGTGGATGCCTCAATATCTAAAACCATCAACTGCCCCAAAGAGATTACCTTTGAGGACTTCAAAGACGTCTATAAAACTGCGTATGATATGAACCTAAAAGGATGTACTACTTATCATCCGTCCGAAATTTTGGAGAAAGTTAGAGGCTCTGTGCTTTCTGTGGATAAACCCAAAGACCAAACTCAACTATTACCAATAGTCAAAAGACCAGTAGAGTTGCAAGGGCGAACTTACAAGACCAAGTGGGGAGAGCACGCATACTACATTACCATAAATGATTACGTGGACGAGAATGGAAACAGCCGCCCATTTGAGCTATTTATCAATACCAAGGATGCTAGTCACCAAGAATGGATCATGGCTCTTACTAGAAGTATCTCTGCTATCTTCCGGCGAGGAGGAGACTTTATGTTTATCATAAAGGAACTACAGGAGGTTCACTCTAGTCTAGGAGGTGCTTGGGTGGGAAAGAAATATGTTCCTAGTCTAGTAGCCCTAATCGGATCAGTCTTGGAAGATCACCTAACAAAATATCACAACGATATTACTGGACTTAGTCATCTTGAAGATAAAACTGTTGTAGTCGTTCCTGGAGGAGGGGTCACATGGACTGACAATTGGGCGTTAGCACTTGGTGGAGAGCAGTGTCCACAATGTCAAGCCCCGTCACTAGTTAGTAAGGAAGGATGTAAAACTTGTCTCTCGTGCGGATTTTCAAACTGCGGTTAGGAACTTCTCTAAGACCCGTAGACTAATGAGACTAGATTAGGTAGGGTTTTTACCCTTAAAGGGTCTAAAGCTCGCCTGCAGGCCCTGAAATCGGTCCTAAAATAGGTCTATTGTATATGACAAAAGAACAACGTAAAAAACAAAAAACTATCTCAGGTAGACGCAAGGAACCTGTTATTAGGGCCTATGAGCTACAACATCGTGAGTTAGCATTGTTGAACCTACTAGAGACCTATCCTAACCAAATGATCCGTAGATTAGCAACACGACAAGAAGCCGAATGGCACTTCGGACGATTATATCTAGTTGGGGTTATTACAAGAGACCAATATGAGGCTGCTGAGAACCTTAGCAAAGTAACCCGTAGTTATGAAACAATGCTGCATCACTCTTCTGGTGTACAAGCTTCTGGACATGAGAAATTTGGTTCACCTTCGACCGAAGACCTATCTCTATCTGCTCAAAAGAAATTTGCTAAGGTCAAAAAGAAATATGACATTGTGTATAATATTTTGAAGGCCTGCGGTAAGGATGTTGAGAAGGCTATTATCAATACTCTCCGCAAAGACGAGAAATCTGATATTGAATTACTACGTCGTGGTCTCACTGTATTGTCAACAACGATAAGCTAAGGAGGTTCGTCATGAGTGTGTTGTCGTACCAGTCGATCAAGAAAGCTGATATCTTACGACCCTTTAATGAGAAAACCATACATGAGCAAACTAATCTTAGTTATGGTTGTGGTGCAGCATCATATGACATACGATTAGCAGAAAATATTTACCTATACGAAGGACAGGTTACACTAGCATCTGCTGTAGAGCACTTTTCTATGCCCGACAAAGTCTGCGGTGTAGTACACGATAAATCTTCACTAGCGAGAGCAGGTATTTTAGTACAGAATACTTTTATAGACCCTGGATGGAGAGGATATCTAACATTAGAGATATCATATCATCAGTTAGTAAGATTACCCAAGATAACTAAAAATTTAGGACTTAGCGCAGGTACACCTATTGCGCAGATTGTGTTTCACCTCCTAGACGAAGTTACAGAGCGACCATACTCAGGTCAATACCAAAACCAGAAAACAGGAGCCCAACCATCTAAGCTTAAAATTTCAGACCAAGGAACCAGAACACCGGATGAGGAACGTCAGCTTGATCGCTTTAGAAAAGTGTGGTTAGGAGGAAAGACTTAACTAAATGTTAGACAGAAGACGATTAGGTAGACAAATAGTTATATATACCAGGAGCAATGGTGTATACCTAGGATCAGCTATAGGTTTAGGATTTTGGTCCAAACTTGATCCAGCTGGTCAAGATGCTGCAATTACATTTCCAAATATCCGAGAAGCAAAACGCATTGTTAGAAATTGGGAAACTCGACCCCCAGGTATTCAATACAAACAAGTTCGTGCTGATATAACAGGGATTGACTATACCATGTATGCTAGTATAGAAGCCTGTTTTCGAGCTGGTTTACCAGGGTGGGATCCATTACCCGGAAGAGATAGAACTATTAACCCTTCATCGTCCTAAGAGACTATCTAACAAAAAAGAAATGATATAATGACAACTTACGTAGATGATATGCGAGCTCACCTCGGACGAATGATTATGTGTCACATGATTGCGGATAGTGATACAGAGTTATTGGTTATGGTAGACAAGATTGGCGTACACAGGCGATGGCATCAATATCCAGGAACACCCCGTAGCCACTTTGACATCTGTCTGACCAAACGAGAATTAGCTGTTAAAGCCGGAGCGATTGAGATAAGTCGTAAAGAACTGGGGCGTATCTTGCTCGCTCCGCGTCGTCGTAAGAGACTGAAGGAGAAGTAATATGAGCACAAAGAACAATCCTGGTCAATATGATTGTTATGCTAAACTAGATCCAGACGAGCCCTATTTCTTGTTTCGAGCTAAGGACCCGTCAGCTGCATATCTAATACGTATTTGGGTAGCACTTCGTAATGGAGAATGGATAGAAGCAATGTCTATTCTCATCGCGGCTATGAGTGATATGTATGTTCAGGAGAGAGTAAGCCCTGAACGTTATGATAAACTCGATGAAGCTGTTAACGTGTCAGTAGAAATGCAAAATTGGCATCAGAGTAATGTTGTAACATCTTCGTCAAAAACATAATTAGTCTATACCTTCCTGTATTGTAAACGTGATAAGAAATCACAAACCTTAAAGGAGTACATCTAATGGCGAAAAAGAACAAGAAGAAAAAGTCCCGTTCTGTAGAGACCAAAACTACAGGAACTAAGACTATTAAGCACAAAATGACCAAATCGCAACTCACTGCGTATTTGGTGGACTACGTAGAAAACCAAGAAGATGAAATCACATCTCAAATAACATCAAAAAATATGAAGAAACTCGTAACCGCAACAATGGCTGGTCTCACTGATGCTATCCAAAAGTCTATCTGTCCGGGGGGTGCGGGTCTGTTCATGATGCCAAAAACATTCAAGGTCACTCTAAAGGCAAAACGTGCTATAAAGAAAGGGACAATGGTTCGATCTCCCGCTACTGGAGACATGGTTCCTAGTAAAGGTCGCCCAGCATCCAAGAGTGTAAAGATTCGTCCTCTAGTGAATCTCAAAAAAGCAGCGGCTGGTATAACCGATAACTAAAGCCTCAATATGGGGGGTCGGATATGTACTCCGATCCTCCATACTATAGGGAATATATTGTATGACTAGAATACCACCAGATAGAACAATTAATGAAATAGGCAACAAACACGGACGACTTTTAATTATAAAGAGGATATATAGACGCAACCTAAATGGCAGTAGAAAAGGATTATGGTTATGCATTTGCAATTGTGGTAATAAAACTGTTGTAAAAGGATCTAGACTTCGCAACGGTCACACCAAGTCTTGTGGGTGTTTGAGAAAAGAGATATCGAGAAAAAGATTGTCCGTATCCGGTTGTATGCATCCCACCTATAAACATGGAATGTGTGGTACTGTAGAATATAAAACTTGGAAGAGTATGATGCAACGGTGCTACTACTTAAATGATATAAGCTATCATAATTATGGAGGAAGGGGTATTTCTGTCTGCACAAGATGGAAACATCCAAAATACGGACCGATACGATTCTATAAGGATATGGGTAGAAAACCTAAAGGTCTCACCCTAGAACGTATAAACAATAACAGAGGCTACTACCCAAAAAATTGCTGTTGGGCTACTTATTCAGAACAAGCTAGAAATAGAAGAAAACCCCAAAGGACTACTGCTGGGGAAATCTAGCAAAATCTAGTCGTGAATGTAACCCCCTCCTTAACATAGGAGGGGGCTATTCTTCGTATAAGGTCCTAAACCTATTTTAGGACCGATTTCAGGGACTGCAGGCGGGCTTTAGACCCTTTAAGGGTAAAAACCCTACCTAATCTAGTCTCATTAGTCTACGGGTCTTAGAGGAGGTCTAATCCCGAAGCCGGAATTCCGGTCTTCGGTAGATTGCTTAATAAGCCACCAACCTCGGCTTTTAACGTTCTCTATCTCAATATCAAATATCTTGATTTTATATCTAAGCTTTGATATGTATACACCAACATTATCACTATACGATCTTTCACAATAATTGCCCCCATAGAGACCTACTAATAATTTTTCTCTAGAACAAATTTTAGGCCAACGATCGAGAAAGATCTTTAATAAATCAGCTTCCATAGGTTCTAAGCGTATCCGTTTATCTCCTTTAAAAATTACTCCCTTCCAATAATCGAAATTGACTATATCAGTTGTTGAATCTGATATATTACCACAACAAGGACATGTAGTTGATATCTCACCGTACTGTAGTGGTTGATCTACACTTAGTTTAGTGTTATTAATTAAGGTCATTGGATCTTACCACAAAAGATGTACTTCACCAAGAACCCAATGATAAAAAGTACCACAGCAAATAGATAGTAAAAAATATCAACGGCGGTGGTGGTGGCAGGGGAAAAAAGATTTACCATAACACCTAATATTATGATTATAGTCCCTGCAATATTACACACCCTGTAGCAAACAATCCCAATACGGTTGATTATATTTAGCATAGCTGCCTCCTTAGTTTTCTGTAGAACCTAATAGATAATACAGCAACTAATTAATTGGCGATTGGAGGCCGCAAAAAATCCTTTGTTTCTTCTGAGAGACGCTTACGAGTTCGCTTTGGCTCAACTGCTGTTGCATCTATTGCTGCTTCATCAGCTACAGCTCTATCTCTCAAGGTTGTAGGTGTATCTATGGTTACTGGTCCAGCGCCTACCGGAAGTTGTGGACTACCTGGGGAACCTGTCTCTCCAAGACTTCTAAACATAATTTCTGTGAGAACCTGCCAAGCACGATGACTAATCTCACCCTTACCTAATTTTGCAGCCCTCTCTAAAAAAGCAGCACCAGTCTTGGTCGTAAGCATCGCAACGATCATCTCTGGGCCTTGGGCACCTGCTACAGCACCAACCCCAGCACCTATCGGACCCCCAATAGTACCTCCTAATACTGCACCAACTGCTACACGACCCACCTTTCTACCGATCTTAGCTGTCTGTCCTCGGAGGACAAGACCACCCGCTCCACCGGGACTACCAGCTCCACCCAATTGTGCTAACTGATCTATTCTCTTTTTTAAATCTGGTAGATGATCTTTTAATGCATCTGTAAAGTTCTTGTCAAATTTATCTACTCGTTTTGGATTGGTAACATCATCTAACCATTTCGATAGGTTCTTAAAATTAATCTCCACATCATCGGGACCGAGACCCTTGACATTTCGTCGAGTAAATTGTGCTATTTTATTCTCTAGGGTCGCTACAGAAAACTGCAACTTAGCTCTCTTAATACCCTCTTGAGCTAAACGAGCTTGACGACCCTTCCTAAAAGCACCCTTAGCAAACGTATTAAGATCTTCGCTCATGACTGCGAAGACCCTCTTGGAAACATTTAATTTTTTAGCACCTTTACCACCCGTTCTTATAGTACCAATAGTATGACCCAGAAGACTTCGTGCTTCAATAAAATCTGTTAATAGTATTCCTTTCGGATTGGATAACAAAGTTTTTTTGATTTTTTCTAAAGCCTTTAGAGCAGGAGCAATGGACTCAAGATCTGATATGGGACTAAGTTTTTTAATTAAGGCATCGATCTCATTACGAGTATTTTTTATCAGTGGTAACCTAATACGAACTCCTGCTGCGTTAACTGCTTTATAGAGCGAACTAGCAGAACGAGTCGATATACCAGGTGTGTTATTGAGTATAGTCGCCCCAATATTCTCAAACTCATCTACAGCACGACGGCCGAGATTACGGGCTCTAGCTACCTTTGCAGCAGGAAATTTCGTTGCAATCAATCCTATCCCTCGTCTACCTACTTTTAGGGCTGTACCCGCAATTGTGCCTACTACAGGACCAGCTACCGAGAGTCCTAAATTGAGATTACTTCTAGGAGCTAGGCCGGTCTCTTGAGCAAAAAGCTCACCAAGGCCACCACCTATTAACCCACCGGCTATGGTACCTAAAGGACCACCCATCGAACCAATTGTAGCACCAATTCCTACACCAGCGACACTCGGAGTGATTTCAGTAGTAAGTTGAAGAAGACCTGGCATCTCTTCAACACCACCCCTAATCTTCATTCTAGACTCAATAGGTATCAGACCAAGAGGACCTTCCCCCGTAGGACTTATAGGAGATATAGGAGATATAGGAGATATAGGAGATATAGGTTCAGGTGTTATAGGAATAGTCAAATCTTCTTCGTCTCCAAGACCATCCTGAAACTCAATAAGAGCTTGTGTTTCGTCCTCATCGGGTTCATCACCTTCAATATTGAAAACACCAGTAGGGTTCCCCTCCTCATCTCTTATTATTATTTTACCCATAACATTTACTCCTGTGTATCCAATTCTTTATTGACCTTGATAAATCTCTTAGCCGTGCCCTTACCTTTGGGTGTATTATAGTGCTCCTTCCAGTACTCAGCTTGTTCTTCGAGCGTATTGGGGATTTCCTCGGGGATCGTGAGTAGAAACAACCGCGCCGCAAGGGCAGAAATTAGTGGCTTTTCCAAGTCCTCGAACGATATTGCATCCCAATCAATGCCAAATTCCTCACTAATTTTTTCATGTGCTCGCTTAAGTCCAGGATGTGACTCAACATCCTTAGTTGCTTCAAAACCTGTTTTTTGATTAAGCTGCCAGATACCTCGGTCACCTTTCTTTCTAAAGGTGCCCTTATCAGTACCAAAATTACTTTCTACCTTGGCCACACGTTTGAGAAATTCACCCCCACCAAATAATTGATCAACCGCGGCTACGGTTATGTCAATAGTTGACTCACCTTGTGCTTTAGGAACTAAGATCTCTTCAAGAGACAAGTTGGTAGCCTCACCTCGTAATTCTTCTGTACCCTCACTACCTTGTATTACTTCACCGCTAAAAGGGATTTCCGAGGAGTCACCTCCAAGAGACCCATCAGGAATTACAGGAACGAACCTACCACCTTCGAGACGGAACTCAGGAATATCAGATGGGATGACTTGTTCCTCAAAAATTTCATCATCTTCCCTAGGTGGTATATCTGGAAAACGTTTTCTAATACCTTGATCACGTTGTTCAAGAAGCCCTAAAACGAAATTCAATCTATCCTGTACAACAACCGAACCTCTCAGGCCTTTAAGACCAACATCTTTGATAGACAGCTTAATAAGCTCTACAGGAATACGTCCTGCTGGTGTACGGAGACGAGCCAAGATAAGACCAGTAGAATTAGCTAGAATATCTAGTGAGGAAAGAGTTGGATCATCAAAGAGATCTACTACTGCATCCAATCCCAATTCACTGTTTTCAAATGCCAATTCTCTAGCACCACTTACCAGATTACCCATCCCAATATCTTCTAAGAAGGTGATAGCTGATCGTCCTGTAGCACGAAGACCACCAACACCACCCACTAAAGTAGGATCATCTTTTACCTCTTCCAACAAATTCCCAATCTGAACACGAGCTTCATCAATAAAAGCTAACTGCTCTTCAGCCTGTACCTGCTCACGACCCCGCGCACCGGCCCCAGCAAGTGCCTGAGTTCTTTCCTCTTCAGATTGTGGAATAACTCTACCTTCTCCCGACCTTTCCCGGTCAGCTAGAATAGCATCCAATTCACCTCTGGTAGAGTTTGGAGGTACTTGAAATTCACGTGCTGTATTAAGATCTATACGTTCACCTCGTTGCCGAGATAACTGAAGCTGCTCAGTAGATTGTAACACTCTACCAGCAACCTGTCTCATCGTTGCACCAAGTGGCATACCTAATTCTCTAAGCATCTCCACATTTGAAATTGGCTTATCTAATTCCTTCTGTTCCTGCATTTCACGACTATTATCTATGATCATACGAGCCTGACTCAGCAAACCATTTGCTGATGCATTATCACCAATAAGGAAAAATCTCCGTGAGAGAGCCATCAGACCTAGTACCGATTGCATATCAGTACTGGCTGGTTCCTCTTCAGGACCAAACGGAGTAACGACGGATTCCTCAGATAATGGTGGTACTACTTCCGGACCAGGTGGTGCACCCGGTTCTCCAGTTGCGGTAGGTTGTGCTGTTGCAGGTTTAGGTTTTTCTCCTTCACCACCGGCAGGTTCAGTTGGAGCTACACCGAACAGCTGACCAAGTCCAGCGTCTATAGCCATACTACTCATAACATCTTTTCTTGCTACGAGCCTGGCTCTCTCCATTGCAGTTTCTTGTGTTATTTTTTCTTCATTAGTCGGACCTGAAATAAGTGTCTTAACATCTAAACTTTCTTTGTTTATGGCAACTACCTTACCATCCCCCACACTCATAATCTCAATATTATCATCCTCATCAAGCCCGGCTAAATCACGAGCAGTAGCACGGATCTCTTCTTCAGTTGCCGTTGGTGGATTAAGCAATCTAGCTGTTTCTAAAAATTTCTGACCCTCACTTTTAGCCTCACCTGATTTTCTTTCTGAATCAATTACCCTCTGTATCGCATCGCGGTGCTGACCAGGTGATAATACTTCTGCCATCTCATCACTTCGGAGTAACACCTTGGCACGCTCAAATTGACCATTTTTGATAAGGGGTGTAATCATTGTCAAAGCAATTTCAGACCTTCCAGCCTGTCTTACTATACGGGCTTGATCTGGTCTAAGTTCAAGGAAATCTATTTCATCTTCGAGCTGACCCGTATGGAAACGAAATGCTTCCAACGGATCTTCTGATACAAGTACATCAGGATCAGTAAGCACGTCTCTAGTAATAGATGATATTTTCCTATCAATAGTCATATTCAAGCGGACATCAGCTGAATTAATATTCAGTACTGCAAGTGTGTCAGCGAACTTATTATGCATCTTTGTTAGGCGATCACCGAGGAGAGTACTACTTATTTTTCCACCCTTGTGCTCACTCAGGATACGCTGCTTCTCCTGAAACATCTTTTCACCAACAGCTTCTACCAGCGCACTGTCTGAAAGATCAGCTGTTGCCTGAAGATCCCTAACTGTATCCTGCAATGTATCAGAATATGAAGTCGAATCAGCATCTCTAGCCAAACCTTCATCACGTTGAACTACCTGTAAAGCTAGATTAACACCCTGATCAAGTACATTTCCTAAAGATTGAAGTCCTTTCCCTATAGCACCTTCAACCTCACCTCCTGAAATTGGAATAAGGGGGACGTTTAGCCCAGGGTCTCGAGCAGGTGTTACAACAGGTACATCAGCACCTGCTAATGAAATGGCCCCACCTTTTCTACGAGTTCTGCCACCTGAAGGAGCGATCCTAACAACCACAATATTATCCTCTTCTATTAGATTTTATTCGTCCTGCAAGATCTGAGCTGTACGGAAACCACCGCTTAGGAGACTAGTCCCAGCTCCAAAAAATCCAGCAGTGCGCGCCGCAGAAGCCCTCGAACTGCCTAACGAGCGTATGGAGCCAGCCTGGCTAGTTAAGAGATCAGCTTGTTGCTCTAGTCTTGTAGATCTAACCTCACCACCCTCACGAATACGCAAAGCTTGCATTTCAGTCTGCCTAGCAAAATCTTCCGCCGATAGTAAGATAGAACCTACATCAACTTGAACACCACGTGCACCTGCTGCTGCCCTTATACTAGAAGCAGCACGACTTTGTCTTAAACGAAAATCTCCCTCTTGCTGTGACGCTACCAGCTTTTCGCGTGCGGCTTGTTCTCGGTCAACTTTAGCTTGTGCCTCACTTTGCCTAGCCCCCGCTTCAGCTTCTGCTTTAACTTGTTTAGCTGCTGCGTTACCCTGAACAAGAGATCCTACAACATCGACTATTGTAGATATACCAGAAACTACACTTGCTAACGACATAATGATATCACTCCATCGTCGGGGAAAGGGATTTTCATAGGCATCCTAAAATTATCCTTCTGAAACTGTAATAGTGATTCCTTGGAGAGCAATATCAGTCAATACACCAGTGGTAGCAGTGAGTAAAATATAGAAAGTCTCGTTGGCTGCTACAATTTCGGTAAGGCCAATCTTGGCAGAGCTTATGATAGTATCGGAGGTGACTGAAATTTGCGTAATCACCCCCACCGAAGCATCAGTAACGTTTGATGTTGCAGCAGTCATCTTACGTAAATTGGCGTCGAGAGTTACCGTATTACCTCCACTCTCAATCTGTCCTACAACACTAAACGCAGTAATCTTGTCACCAACTGTAAGACCAGTAACCGGAATTACCAATGTTGCAGCAGTCCTTGAAGCTTGGCATGAAGCTGCCAAACCAAGATTGTCATTAGTTTGAATTGTCCAGCCAGCAGTTGTACCGATCTTGGCGCCACTATTGATAATCCGTTGTCGCGATTCGTGTTTGAAAGATAGTAATATTACCGTGTCTGCTGCTGTGACAAAGAACAATCCTCTATCACCAGCAACTGTGGTAATATTTACTCCACCCAGATCAAGGTTCGCACCATCCGTCATTGTAAGCACGCCGTCGAATTGCAACATAAACAATCCGGTATTAGCTGCCACGGTAATCTGAGAGAACCCCGTTGTGCCTGCTACATCAAAATAGTTACCGTCCGTATCGAGGACTAACGGTGAGGTACTATTAAGATCACCACCCTTGTTCATGGGTACGAAAGTACCCGACGTCAGGGTCACCAGAGCCGCAGCTTCATCGGAGGCAACTAGTAAAGTATCAATAAAAGCCGAGACTGGACCTAGATCAGCACTGGTACCAGCTGCCGCAATGGGGTCACCACTAGCATCAAACGCCAAGAATTTTGAGGCACGAATACTCTCAATAGGTAATACAAGATTAGTATCATTCCGACTATCACTATCAGGTACACGAAGTGTACGCTCAATGTTCTCATTATTTCTAGATGACGCCATAGCAGCAAGATCACCCATTTCCTCAACTTGAGTTGATGGGAAGGGTCCACCTAGTGGTAAAGGTTTTTCTTGTGTAAATGGCACATCGAGTTTAACGACGAGTACTTCACCTGTGGCTGGGGTAACTATAGCTGTTAATACACCACCATCCGTATCCCCGGCTCCTGTCAATGTATAATCTGTGTCCTCAACCCATGTTGTTTCAGCATCACTAGTATCTCGTAATATCGCCGTGACATGAGAGTTAGCAATGAACTTAAAAGTTGTTGGGAAGGTTACAGTTGCATCATCACCATTGTATCTTACTTTAGTAGATGTAGTGGTAGTAGTCATTTTCTCTGTTCCTTTATATTAAGAAAGTCACCTGTTTATTTAGAAGGATTGACTACTATTTCTGGAATCATTGCAAGAAGTGTAAAAGGTGATGGGTCGTCTGATTCGACAATAATACGTGCATCGGGAGTAAGACCACCATCAAATAACCTAAATTGTTCTCCAGTAAATAAAGGTACTCCAGCATCCATGGGATCGCTAACCAATCTAAAATCTGTCTCAAAGAGATTATCGTCGTTAGAACCAAAGGAAAGAGTATGACTATTAAGTAGGACAAAAGTTATACTATTAATACGCTTCTTCTTACCTACAGCAGTACCAGCAGGATTTCCACCTTCTATTTTCAAAGTTTTAAGACGATGTGTATATGCTAAACCAATTTGTGCAACCCTTACACTAGTTGATAATGTTATCTGACCATTGGTTACTACTACATCCGGTAAAATAGCTCCATCACCCCAAACTTTTACTGTCTCACCTTCAAGATGACTAAGACCAGTGATAGTATCAGTTAATACACCATCATAAGTAATGATAGAATCTGCATAATAAGCATCCTCTTGATCATGTAGAAGATTGTCATAATAACCCTCAAAAAACTCGACATACCGCTTGGTCTCATTATTTATGGTTCTTTCGGTCATAGTCCAAACCTCATTACGATCTTCCGAGTTTTGTACCTGTCCGACCCCGTTGAAACCGGAAATTGTTACAACCGATTCTGAAAATGAAACACCAGTGGATTTTAAGGTAAAGCTATTTTGACTAACCGTTACGTCTCCTGTTGTAGAGACTACTACTTCTTCTCCACCTTCTCCAAAATCTGACACATTTGAGGCAATAGTCACGGTAGACTCATCGGAAGAGACATTCCAGTTACTTATAGAAAAAATAATGAACGGATTAGCACTAAATCTCATGGCTGTTATAGTAGCCGTGCCAGAAGTCGGGTCTGAAAACCCGTTACCTACTTGTACCCAATCTGTACCGTCAAAATCATATGTGAAAACGGTATCAATGTTAATATAAAGTGCAATGCGAGTTGTACTTAGAGCAGTTATGGCTTCGCCAGCACCAAGTCCATCAGGGGAGAAACTTAAGGAGTTACCTACTTGTACCCAATCTGTGCCGTCAAAATCATATGTGGTAATTGTCTCTGCTGACCCCAAAGCAATAACAATCCGTGTGGGGCTTAGTGCCGTCATGCCAACTGTGCTTTGACCGGAGGCGAAACTTAGGCCGTTACCTACTTGCGCCCAATCTGTGCCGTCGAAATCATATGTGCGAAGAACACCTGACGATGCGAAAAGCACGTCCATAAATGCAATGCGGGTGGAAGACAAAGCCGCCATGGCGCTGATCCCAGCACCGGGAATGCTCAGGCTATTACCTACTAGCGTCCAATCAGTCTCGTCAAACTCATATGTTTCAAGAAGCTCAATGTCTTCATCAAAAAAAGCAATCCGAGAGGGGGTTAGAGCAGCCATAGATGGGGCGTCGGGACTGACAAAATTACTATTGCTGTTACCTACTTGCGCCCAATCTGTGCCGTCAAAATCATATGTTTGAAGTTTACCTACAGAGTCTTGAAAAAATGCTATTCTTGTTGAGCTTAACGCCGTCATCGCCCCTCGTGCGCTACTACCTCCAGAGGGGATGGATCCAAATTCATTACCCACCAGCGCCCAATCTGTGTCGTCGAAATCATACGCTCCTAGGCCACCAGAGCTCTTATGCTCAATATAAGCAATCCGTCCATAATTACCTGTCATTCGAGACGTTACGAGTCTAGCTGTTTCTTCATTACTAGTTTCCCAATCTGTTGGCACTCCTAATATCTCTGCGCCATCAACCGTAATGGAAGAAATTGTATTTACCCCAACTCCCGCGGCGGAACCTCCTGTAATCTCGAAACTGGCTCCAGCTCCTGTAGAACCCGAGCCTCCTATATTATGTTGTGCCCAACCAACTACGTCTTCATCTCTTCTAAAAGTCAAACTTAACATCACCCCATCTGAACGTGCTACCCACACCAAACTATCTGGCTCTTGTTGAAAAGCCATTTCACCTATACCGGGGGCAGTGATATGCTGAGCTAATCTAGTTATATCAGGTGCTAGAAAACTATCGATCTCAAAGTTGAAAACGAACTCACGGATTTTACGATTGGCTCTCTGTACAAACAAAACTACGTGATCAACTCTAAGTGGAGCAACCAAAGCCGATCCATGTGTAGTCTGTCGACGAATAGTAATATCTAAAGGTGTTATAACAATACCAGCTGCTGATGGAACCCACTCACCTCCTGCAGTACCAATAGCTAAAGTATCTTGTCCAGCCGATAACCAGCGAATTTCCTGGACACTATCAGCTGAAAGAGTAAAGTTAAGAGCGTCATCATCTTCTACTGTACCAGTATTATCATCTGGCTTAAAATTCTCAAAGTCCCCAGTTTGAGATCCCCATAAGGTTTGCGATTGGAAATCAGTACTTGCTACATATAAACGCTGCTCAAAAAATCCACCTGTCTTTGGCCATCCAGTAGTATCTGACCACGCACCTAATCTCCAATCAATAGTTGCACCAGTAGCAGAGAAGTCTTTCTTGATATGAACGTTAACGATTGTAGTGCTTGTTAAAGCAACAATTATTCCCCATCCCCATTCTGCACCGTTATCAATCCGTACGAGTCGTCCTACATCTGTTGATAAAAATCCTTGACCATCATTGATACCTATAATAGAAGAAGCTGTTATTGCAGTTGCAACACCACCAATAGATGCTGGAGTTAAGGTAGTTGCTGTAGTATTTTGTGTAATATATGGACCATCTTCCCAAGCAACCCTAATCAAAGACCACGATGCAAGAGCACGTCGCTCTAACTTGTAAGGTGCTACTCCGGAGCGGAAAAGATATTTAACATC
>SDBT01008076.1_pt1 | contig 17246 bp, 17 predicted proteins | sample 2277101 | NCBI WGS metagenome assembly SDBT01 (sample SAMN10404973, study PRJNA504765) | marine sediment metagenome | isolation source: marine sediment core GS10_PC15, 103 cmbsf | place: Arctic Ocean: Southern Knipovich Ridge | collected 2010
AATTAAAAATCACCGCAATATCAAGATCGAATTTAAAACGTTCGAGTTTATTATCTGTAAAAATCCTGCAAGGAGCCTATAAGTCCTGCAGCAAAATCAGCCCCTGACGTTTCACCAGGTGAAAGAACCTTTAATGCATCCGTCATAATTTCCTTTTCACCACCCTCTACGAGTGATATTATCAAATTTTTAGTCTTTTCAAAAAAGTACCCTTTAAATGAGCAATAAATAAAATTATTCGAAACAATATTTTCAGTTTTACTTTCTTTATAAATCAACTCCTGTATTTTTGATACATCCTTTCCAAATGCCACTTTCGAGAAATAGAGCCCTGATAAAAAGCCTGAAATGAAGTCATCGCCGCCCGGAGTGAAACCATACCCCGTGCCTTTTATCAATCGGGTGCCTTTTTCATAATTGTGTTTAATTATCTCCTTCCATCCTTTCATTACTCTATTCGCGAGGGCTTTCTCAAATGCTGATTTAAATTCTTTTTTTCTCTTTTCATCCAGCAGGAAGGCGAAGCTTTTCGTTGAAGAGGTATCAAGTACAATCTTTTTAAAATAAATTAAATTCTTTATAAACCCGGGTATGTTAATGAACTTAAAAGTAACACTTGAATCATATTTTTTATGCTCGATAAGCTCAATTCTACTTTTTCCGATTTCAATATCTTTATCAGTTATCCTGACCCGGTTAATATTTTGAAAATTCAACTCTTTCAAAACCACATTTACCGGACCGTTTCCAACATCTTTAGTTACAAAGGAGACAAGTCTTCCATTCCTTACGTAATTAACAGCCTTTGAAAACCTGGATAGAATTTTATATAACCCGGGCCTTATACAATCTCCAAACCCGATAAGTTCATGTATTCTGTCTATGCTTTTTTCACCTCCGCTGTTTCTTAACCGCAATCTTTACAGCATCCCTTATCGCTTTATACCCGGTACACCGGCAGATATTTCCAACCAGCCCCTGGGTTATTTCTTCATCTGTTGGATCCGGATTTTCCTCTAGCATTGCTTTTATTCTCATGATAAAGCCCGGGTTACAGAAGCCGCACTGTGTCGCGCCCGCTTCAATAAATGCCTGCTGAATAGGATGCAGCTCGCCGTCTTTCATCAAACCCTCAATTGTCCAGATCTCGGCATTTTCCATCCTGTTCGCGAGAAGAAGGCACGAGTTTACCGCCTTTCCGTTCCAGTTAATAGTGCAGGCTCCGCAGTCCCCTGTGCCGCACCCTTCCTTTGTACCCATCAGGTGTAAAACATCTCTAAGCACATCAAGGACCGACGAACAGGGGTCAGCGTAAAATGTTCTTTGCCTTCCGTTAATTGTGCACTTAATATCTCTCTTCATTATTATTTACCTCCCTTTGCCATTGACCAGGCATCCAATACAGCTTTTTTCACCGCGATCCGGGTGATCTTTTTACGGTACGCTGCTGATGCCCTTACGTCATCTATATACGACGCGTCCTTTTCAGCGGCTGCCTTTCCCGCTGATTCTGCAAACCGGGAAGAAAACATCCTGCCTTCCAATATTTTCCGGGCGTTCTCTGCTATAAGAACCGTTGCCCCCACAGAGCCGAGCGCAACCCTTATCTTGCCGACCTTATTAGCATCCGGTATTATTAATGCGGCAGCACCTACTATAGCTATGTCCATCTCTTTTCGCAGGGTATGCTTTACATAGCTTGCTCCATAAGCGCCGGGAATAGCGGGTATTTCAATCTCAGTTACAACCTCAGCCCCTTTTAACCCGGTAATTCCAGGGCCGCGGAAAAAATCCTTCAACATCATTTCCCTGTCGCCATCAGGACCCTTAATCTTGATTACGGTATCAAGAGCTGCCAGCACATTAGTGAAATTCGCGCACGGAGAAGCGTTGCAGATGTTCCCTCCAATTGTGGCAAGCTCAATTGTCTGAGGGCCGCCCAGGTGAATTGCCGCATCCACAAGGACAGGGAGTTCCTTTTTTAGCAGCCCGGATGTGCTGATATCCTTTGCCGTGGTTGTAGCACCTATCTGAAACCCCTTTGCCCGTGAACCTTTAATATAGTTTAACGGCAATTTTATTATATCAACAATATTAGCGGGCTGAATAACACCCTCCCTCAAGCTGATAATTAGGTCTGTTCCCCCGGCAATTATCGCAGCGTCTTCTCCCTTTTCTTGTAAAATATTTATTGCCTCTTCAACTGTTTCTGGTTCAAATATTTCTTTAGCAAGCGGAGCTGCCATTATCTTACCTCCTTAGGAGATTTTTTCTCCAACGCATCCAGGATTTTTTCAGGAGTAAGCGGCATGCTGTAAATCCTTACTCCAAGAGCGTCCGCCACAGCGTTTGCTATTGCGGCGGCGGGGCAGGCCATTGCAGGCTCTCCTACTCCCTTCGCTCCAAAAGGGCCATCCGGATGGGGCTGGGTTTCCACAGGTATGGAAATCATCTCATCAGGGCAGTCTCCAATTGTAGGCATCTTATAGTCATGCATGTTGGCATTCATCACCTTGCCTTCCCTGTTTATTAAAACCTCCTCAAAAAGCGCGGAACCGAGGCCCTGGATCGCCCCGCCATTTATCTGCCCCTGCACCATCTTCGGGTTAATCGCTTTTCCGACATCATTCGCGGAAACAAACCTCACAACCCTTATGTTTCCTGTTTCTGTGTTTACCTCGACTTCGGCTATCATGGCCGCGAACATCCAGAAGGCGGAAGGTTTTCTTCCCTGTCCTGTTTCCGTGTCAAGAAAGGAGCCGTCCTCAACAGTGAAAACACCATAACCGATAACCGGTCCTCCGTACTGGCCTCCCTCTTCATTGAATACGCCAAGCGAAACTGCTGAAAAGGGAATCGATTTATCCGGATCACAGAGAGAATATATTTTTCCGTCCCTTGTAGCAAGATCTGATTCCGGAATATGAAGGACCATTGAACCGTAGTGCAGGATCTTTCTTCTCAAGTCCAGGCCGGCCCTGATGGTTGAATTGCCGTTAAAAAAGGTTTTACTGCTCGCTGCTGTCTGCCATCCATAGCCGCTGTAATCAGTATTTATCGGTACTACAGTTATTTTATCGATACTGATCCCTAAAACATCAGCCAGTATCTGAGCCATTACCGTGTTAGAACCCTGGCCGATATCGACCGCGCTTGTCTCCAGGGTTATCGTTCCATCTTCATTCAGCTTTACAATATCCGCAGTGGGTACTGTGTGAACTGTAAACTTGTGCATGACCGCGATGCCGCGGCCCCTCTTTATCCCGTCATTTTCGCTTTTTTTAGTTTCACGACCCGCCTTTTCGTTAACCAGATTAATGCAATCTTTAAGAGCACAGGACCTGAGCCTCTGGCCGGTAGCGTTTTCCATGCCTTTTTCAAGAGCGTTTTTAAGCCTGAATTTAACGGGATCAAGCCCAAACTTGTCCGCTATAATATCCATGTCCTGCTCATAGCAGAAGGTTGTCTCTGAGCACCCGAACCCCCGGTAAGCGGTGGCAACAATTTTATTAGTGTAAACTGCGTAAGAGTCGATCCAGATGTTCGGTATATCATAAGGACCGGCAGCCATGAAGCCCGCGCTTCTTGCCACTGAAACCTCATAATCAGCGTAAGCACCTGCGTCCCAGTAAAGCGTGACTTTACGCGCGATAATTTTACCATTCTTGCTTACGCCTGTCTTATAATACCCGACCAGGGCCTGCCTGGTGTAAACAGTCTCCCATTCCTCTCTCCTTGAAAGGACCATCTTAACAGGCCTGTACTCACACTTCTGCGCTATCGCTGCCGCCCTTATTTCAATATTACCGGATATTTTACCCCCGAAACCGCCCCCGACTGCGGTGTGCACCACAGTTATTCTGTTCATAGGCAGGCCTATCGCGGTTGAGAGCATTTCACGGAGCAGAAAAGGCCCCTGTGTGGTTGATTGAACAGTCAAACGTCCGTCCGGGTCATATTTGCAGACACAGGCGTGTGTCTCGATATTGCCGTGATATATCGGGGGGATGGTAATCCTGCTTTCAACTACATAATCCGCTTCTGCAAAACCCTTTTCAACATCACCTTTACGTACTTTAAGATGATTGGGTATGTTGGTCCCTTTCTTGAAATTAAAAAAACCCGCATAACCCTTGTAGGTGTGCATGTTTGGATGGATTATGATTTCTTTCGATTTAAACGCTTCTTCGGGGTTTAAAATATGAGGCAGAACCTCGTATTTTATTCTGACCAGGCTTGCGGCTTTTTCGGCTGCCTCCTCTGTTTCGGCAGCTGCCGCACCGATTGGATCCCCGACATATTTTGGATGGTCCGTAAAAGCTACCTGATCGTGCACATACGTCCCGAAATGAAGTTCAGGAAAATCCTTGTAGGTGACAATGGCCACGACACCTTCAACCTTTAAAGCCTCACTTAAATCTATATCCTTCACAACAGCATGAGCATACTCACTGCGGATCATCACCGCGTAAAGCATGCCTGGAAGATTGATATCTGCAGCATATTGTGTCGCGCCGGTAACTTTATTAACAGACCTGACGTCTGTTATATTTTCGCCCACATACTTTTTTACACTCACAATATACACCTCCTATTTATTTAAAACCTCTGTTTTCATCATTATATTTATCATCAATTTAATAACCGGTTTATTTTTTCCTTAATAAAGTTTCTAAAAGTATATTACTTGCGGCGCCTAATTTTTGAGAAATTTCTACTGCCGCCTGTTTAACCATTTGTCCATATTCATCAATCTTTTCATCACTGACAACCCTGCTTTTCAAGGCCGCAACCGCGCATGAGGCGATAACCCTGTTATGAATATCAAAAACCGGCGCTGCGATTACAATAATGTCTGAATCGTATTCCTCCCTGCTCACACCATAACCCCGCTCTCTTGTAACTTTGAGAATTTCACGTATATCGTTTTTATCCGTAATTGTGTTTTCTGTGTATTTCTTTAATGTGAACTGCTGTATAAGATTGTCCATCTCTTCGGGCTGGAGAAAAGCAACTATCGCCTTACCCGAACCTGTACAGTGAGCTGGTACAGTTTTACCCACTGTAATTTTTATATGCGCGTCATAGTAACTGGGCTCCCAGTCAGCGACAATGATGTTCGTTCCTCTCAAAATAGCCAGAAAGGCGGATTCACCGGTTTCATCCCTGAGGCGTAACAGGTAGGGGCGGCATACATTTAAATAGCTCAGTTTCCTTAGCACTGACCCTGTCATTTCAAGTATTTTCACTGAAAGTTTATACCGTTTGGTTTCCGGGTCCTTTTCCAGAAAGCCCCATTTCTGATAAGCCTGAAGTATCCTGTAAATAGTGGACCTGTTCAACTGTGATATTTCTTCAAGTTCTTTTAATGCCAGCTCGTCTTTTTCGAAAAACTGCGAAAGAATAAATAGAGCCTTATCCAGCACCTTGACGCCGTCTGTTCCCATTTAATGATACTCCCGTAAAAACCACTAAACTTTGATATGAAATACATCCATTATTTCATATGGTAAACAATATATTCATAATATGAACAAATAATTAATAAATTTTACCTTTTTTGAAACATTTGTCAAGATTTTTTTAAAAAAAGCAGCAACCGAAACGAGGCCCTGATGACATTCCAGAACTCTTTTGGTGCACTGAATCCAGCCCGGCAGCTCTGATACAAAAGGTTGGAAATGAATAGGGAGTGTAATCATGACTGACTTTAATTGAGGCTGCGGGACAACATCAATTATCATCCGGGAACAATCTCATCGATAGATGACCCAACATAATTATTACTGTGATAAACACAAATGATTCTTTAAGCTTCTTCTGAGATATTTCTCCATAAATATTTTTATTTTATATCAAGCTAATTGAAATTTGGTCTGATTATATATCCACAGGCATCAAAATAGAAATAAACTTTAATTTACCCTCCCGCAGTTATTGAAAAACTCCAGATTCTGATAGCATATTCGGGACAAATATCCGCACAATCTACGCACGCGGTACATCTTCCCTCGTCAAAGCAAACAGCAAAGTGCTCAACCCGCCTGTTATAATTATCTGACATCTTTAAGATTTTCTGCGGGCAGGCATCAATACACTTTTCACAGCCCGTACACGCTTCAAGATCAATCTCCGGTTTTCCTCTTGCCATCGTCATTTTCCTTAATCACCGATTTTCGCGCACGGCTAACCGTCACTTTAATATAACAAAGTTCAATCTGAATCTTTCTATTTAAATTAGTTTAAAAGAGGAATAGGTGTCAATAAAATTAGTTTCCTGTGATTACTCATAAAACCACAATTATCTAATATATTTGATGCAATTAGTATATTAAGTTTAATATCAAGTTTTATACAAATGGGCAGAATAAAAAATACGAAGTTCGTCCTGTTTGACTTTTCTTCTGCCGCACATTATCATTTGTAATAAAGGTATAAGGTGACTGACAAGGATTACTTATGAAAACCTCAAATGAAAAGCACTTTGTTTGCCAGCCGACCTCAAAACCAGTGAAGGAAATATATAAAAAGTTATCAATCTCAAGACAATCCAAATGCAGCAACTGTGAAAAGAACCAGAACTGTTACGGCAGCAGGTATTGCCAGCAGAAGTTTAATCCTATTTCTTTTCTACAGAGATGCTCCTGATAGAGCCGGGCACAGAATCATAACCTTCCCGATTCATAAAAAGCCTTCACCGTTCTCCAATTTATTTTTTAACTTTAATTTTAAAAGATAAAAAAGAACAATTGTCGGGATAACAGATAAAATATTAAAAGCGCTTATTAATGAATAATTGACATTATATCTGTCAATAAACTGGTACAGACCCAGGGGAACCGTTTTTATATCTTCATCAAGAAGAAATATAAGGGCGGAAAAAAATGCGTTCCAGCTTCCATTAAATATTTGTATTGAAGCAGCCGCTAAAGCCGGAAAACTTAAAGGCATTATTATCTTTATTATGATCTTTAAATGGCTGGCTCCGTTTATTAAAGCGTCCTCAAAAAAGTTCTTCTGTATTGATTCAAAATAGCTTACAAAGAGCCATATTATTAAAGATACCCGTGATGAATGAAAAAGGATCATTGCTAAACGGGTATTTCCAAGCCCCGCTTTTTGGAAAATCAGGTATACAGGAATAATATTTATAATTGAAGGTATAAACTGCGGAACAGTTATAATCGCGAGAAAAAGGTTTTTTAATGGAAACCTGAAAACAGTTAGGCTGTAGGCGGCTGGAATTGATATAGCAAGGGATATTAATATTGTGAACACAGAAATGATAAAACTGTTTTTAAAATAAACCAGGGTATTTTCTTCGCGCAAAACATGAATAAAGTTATCGATTCCGGTTATATCCTGGAACAACCTGCCGGGTTCTTTTTCAACAGAAGATGGATTTCTGACGGCTATATCCGCCATCCACAGTAAAGGGCCCAGTAAAAATGTCATCAGAGAAAGAATAAAAAAGAGTATTATTAACTTATGTATGGTTCTGTAAAAGTTATGCAAAAGCTCTACCCTTTTTTATTTTGAGATATAGATACACAGCGATAGAATATATCAGAAGTATCACTACACTTGCAGCCGACGCTCTGGCAATATTGTGATAAATAAATGCTTCCCTGTAAATGAACATGGTTATTAGTTCTGTCGCGCGCAGAGGCCCGCCGCCGGTCAGAGAAAAAATCAACGTAAAAGCTCTGAAGTTTCTTATCAGAATGATCAATACAGATAAAAGAAAAATCTTCCTCATAATCGGCACATAAACTTTAAAAATAATTGACCTTCTGTTAAGGCATTCTATCCTTGAAATATCTATTATATCTTTTGGGATGGTATAAATTCCTGTTTTGAGAATCAGATATATCAGTGGAAATAACCTCCAGGCCTGAGCGAGAGAGATCGAAAGGAACGCGAGCGCAGGTTTTACAAGCCACAACTGAGGTTTGATTTTAAAAATTGATAATAGACTATTTAACCCCCCTGTACCGTCCGTCAAAAGCAAACGCCATACTATAGATACAGAAATCTCCGAAATAGCCCATGGAACAAGAATTATCACGGATATAATCCTGGCAGTTTTCCCCCGGATAAAAAAAGCAGTCAGGACTGCCAGAGCCAGCTGAAAAGTCCCGCTTATCGTTATAAACAGAAAAGTATTGAACAGTGATTTCCAGAAAAAGCGGTCTTTTAACAGCAGAAGGTAGTTTTCTAAATACACCAGGTTTATTTCTTTTTTTATCAGTGTCCTGTCTGTCAAACTCAAAATTAGATGATAAATCAACGGTACCACGTAAAAGGACAGTATAAAAATTAAGGCAGGCAGAAGAAGAATATAGGGTAATACCCTGAATTTTTCTGTTTTATAGTTTATTAGGCTCAATAGCGGTTAATAACCTTTTTTATAGCGTCACCGGTTTTATACTTTTTAATTAATACATAATGTATCGCATCTTGAATTTTCATAACTTCTTTTTTTATCAGAGAAGTTTCCTGATAGGAGTACGCATGCTCGAGAAGCTGTTCCGCGAAGAAAGAATCCGGCCATTCCTTATTAGCAATACAGCCCAGTAATACTGATTTAAGAACCGGAAGAAAATGTTTTTCTTTCAGTTTTAAAATCATCGACTTTTCAGAGGTCAGCATATCCGCAAATTTTAAAGAGACGGCGTTCCTTCTTTCTCCCTTATCAAATACAATAACCGACCAGCCTCCGCAATAGGTGATTGATCTTTGTCCTTTTTTTACAGGCGGAACCGGCAGAACGCCAAAGCTCCCTTCCTTTTCAATACTGTAATATACCCATGACCCTGTAATTGCCATTGTTAGATTCCCGTTTATTAAACCCCTGTATATGTCTTTTCCCAGGTAGGATGGTGTCGCCGGAGGAGATGCTTTGCTTATCAAAACCATCTCTCTAAATAATTCAATAACATTACTTACAGCATCCGAATTGATCGTTAATCCGTTTGTACTGTCAATGGTTCCTCCTGCGCAGAAATACCAGGGAAGAAAGTAATTAATAAAATTAAAAAAATTTCCAGCAGGAAATCCGAAACCCCATACATCCATCTGCCCGTCGCCATTTTTATCGATCGTTGCTTTTTCCGACAGTTCAATCAATCTGTCCCAATCCCAGGTACCTTCGCTGTATTCATAAGAAATTTTCAGGTTTTCAAAAATATCTTTATTATAATAAATAACCATAACATCAGTATCATACGGCAACCCGTATAAATTGTTATTTACCATGCATACATTCAGCAGGTTATCAAGAAAATCATTCATCTTATGTTTATCTATCCTATCTGACAGGTTTAAAAGCTGTCCTGATCTCGATAATTCACCGACTATCTTTGTTGGCACAATTGCCAGATCTGTAGTTTTGCCGGAATCTATCATAAGCAGGAGGTTATTGATATATTTTTCAGCGTTACCACCCAGGCTGTTTACTTTTATCTCAATATCCCGGCCGGCGGCAAGAAAATCATCATACACCTCTTTTATACTCGTATTTTTATCCGATGGTGAGAACCACATTGGAACCGTTATTGAAACAGTATCTGAATAAACAGGGCATACTGCTAAAAACAGCACAGGGATTATATAAAGCGGCAACCGAAAAAAATGACTTGGTTTCATAATAAACAATTCCTCCCCCATTACATTTTACAAGATACAGGCACCTTCAGAAGTTAAGTGACACTGCCTCAAAAATAATGAAACCGCATATTTAATGAACAGAGTCTCTATTGTTTCCAACTATCGAGCTTATACGCTCAAGATCTTCTTCAGTATCGATATCCATAAATAAATACCCGTTATTTACCTTAATCCCGGCAGAGTCGTTTTGATACAGTGATACAAGGTCCCTCCCCCCCCTGTTCCCTGTAACCTTTTTTAATTCATTAAAATATATTTTATCAAATAGTTTCGGGTTCCCAATGGTATTATCATGAAAAGGGAAAATTATCTTTTTTCCCGACTCAATATACTTATCAATCATTCTGTTTATGAGTCCGGTTGTAATTAAGGGCATATCCCCAAGGATAAAGACAACTGCATCGGTATTCTCCGGAATAACAGATAGACTGAAGCGTACAGAATATGAAAGAGGAGCAATATTGTCAGGAACTTCTTTTATTTTATTTTCAAATTCAGGAATTTCATTTTTTATCACCGGATAATTTTTTCCGGCAATTACAACAAAATCATTAAGATTTGAATTGTTGACCTTTTCAGCGACATGCTTTATTATTGATTTGCCCTTTATTTTTACTATGAGTTTTTCAGAACCGAATCTGCTGGAATAGCCGGCCGCAAATATTACGCCAAAGATAAATTTATCAATTTGTTTTGAACCTCCATTATTTCCAATAGAAAATATTGTAATATTACCTGCTCAATGTATACTTAGTATACCGGCTTCATTATAGCAAGTAAAACTTTTTCAATCAGGCAGACATTATATGGATAAAATTAAAAACTTCATAATAAGGGGTGAGAGGAATTCGGGGAAAAGCTTCCTTATTAAAAAAATAATATCCGGCTATAACCATAAAGTAAAGACAGCCGGTTTTTTTACTGAAAAGGACAATTCAGGTACAGTTACATTTACCGTGTGGGATAACTTTTGTTTAATAAATAACGGCCCGCAGATGATAATTTACGACTTAAATGATAAAATAATCAGGGGAAACGTTTTTGAGGAACTGGGAGTCTGGGCCCTCAACAGGGCGCTCGAACACGGCTCCCTCCTTGTTATGGATGAGCTTGGCAGATTTGAAAAAGACTGCCGGAATTTTACCCGCGCCGTGCTCAGGGCTTTCAGCAGCGACCTTCCAATAATTGCAGCGATGAAAAAAGCGGAGAATCCTTTTCTGTGCTCAATTTTAGAAAGAAAGGATATACTGCTGTTAGAAATCGATCCGTGTAACAGAACCGAGGTATTTAATGAAATAAATTTAAATGTGAATAAACTATTTCCGCTCGATTAATAGACGCAATCTGTTAACAAAATATGCCTGGCCGTTATAATCAGGCATAAATAATTCAGGTTCTATGTAAATTAATCGGGTAAATCGAACATAAATCCGTTTATATCCTCCCCTACTACCTCTTTTACAATCCCTACCTTTCCATCCAGTTCCATCCCTATCCGGGGATCATCAACTAGCAAACGTCCGCTGGCCCTGAGCCCGTTTTCAAACTCAACTATACCGAAGAGTAAATACTTCACATCGAACCCCTCAGGCAGAGCGTAGACCCTCGTCCAGGTCAGAAGTTTGCACTTCCCGCCCAGCGGAACCTGCTCCCAGGAGGAGAATATAACCCCTGACGGATCCCTGCGGGCACTGCACTTTTTACATATCATGGGAACCGGATAATACAGTGCCCCGCAGTCAGGGCATTTATAGGCATAGACTTCCGGTTCTTTTAGCTCATATACACTGAAATCAACCATTTTCTACTCCTTTGTTTTACTCCTTTGAACAGATTGTTGTAACAACATTGTTGCCAAAACCGCCGAAATTCACGGCCATTCCGTGTTCAGGGTCCTTTACCTGCCTGCCCTCTTCAGCTTCTCCCCGCAGCTGCTTGACCAGCTCGAATATCTGCGAAACACCAGTCGCGCCCAGCGGATGTCCTTTTGATTTTAACCCTCCGGATGTGTTGATAGGAAGCCTGCCGTCTATTCTCGTGACTCCCTCTTTAATAGCCTCCTTCGCTTTTCCCTTTTCAAAAAAGCCCACCTCTTCGCTGATCGCAAGCTCAAGAATCACAAAAGCATCGTGCAGCTCGGCAAAGGAGATATCTTCAGGCGAAAGCCCGGCCATCTCTAAGGCCTTTTCAGCGCTCAGACGCACAGCGGTTAATTCCAGAGGATCTTTTCTGTTGTGCACGCAGTGGGTATCAGTCGCGGCGCCCATACCTGTAATGAGGACAGGTTCCTTTTTGGTAAAGAATTTCATTTTTGGTGAGTCAGACGCGCAGAGAATGAGTGTGGCCGCCCCGTCTGAAACAGGGCATGCTCCGTAAAGCCGGATAGGTTCAGCTATGTAGGGATTAACAACATGGGCATTCTCCCCATCGTGAATAGCATCAAGCGTGCACGGTATTTCCACATGAGAATAGGGGTTTTTAGCGCCGTTTTCATGGTCCTTGACAGCCACCATGGCCAGGTCCCTTTCAGTTAAACCGTACTTCTTCATGTAAAGCCGGGTAAACATCCCCGCAAATGCCGGAAGCGTTAGCCCGTAGTTGTATTCAGCCTCCGGATGAGTGAGCATCGCTACAAAATCCGTCCCCTTCCATCCTGTAACTGTCCGCATCAGTTCACCACCGGTTACCATTACCACATCGACCATCCCGCTTGCTATTGCCGCGAAACCCGCTTTTACAGCGCTGGACCCGCTCGCAGGCCCGTTCTCAACCAGCTCTGCCATCGCTGGTTCAAGATCTATCCTGCTCACAAGAGATGACGCGATTCCTGTCTGGTGATTTATTATGCCTCCTCCAACGTTCGCCACAAAAACCTGCTCAATGATCTTTCTATCTTTAAGAATACCGGCATCCTCCAGCGCGTTCCCTGATGCAAAGCTCATTATGTCCACCAGTTCAAACTCACTCAAGTTTCCAAACACTGTGTGACCAATACCAACTATTGCTACTTTTCTCATCATTTCCCCCTTTTGTACCCTGGAATCTGAGGATATTCATCAGGCATCTTCAGCTTGTCCGCTGTCGCAAGGAGTTCAGTGTCAACTGGCCTTGTTCCAGTGACCTTTTGGTCACGCACTGCATTGTAAAGCTCAGGCGTTAACACGTAAGTCGGTACTCCTCCAAGCTCATGGTGGAACTCGGGATATTTATCCTCCCGGTTCTCAAGATCATATTCAATCATCCATCTCTTAAAGCCAATTGGACTCTCTGCCACAATCAGCACCTCTTTTTGGCCCAGTATCTCTATGTGATGCTCCATTTTGGCAGCAAAAAGCTGCGCTCCAACGCGAAGCCCCCTCTTTATGGCTATGGTGTGATAGCTCATGCCGATATCTTTACTGGCCAGACGGCTGTTAACAATACCGACAATTACACCGTCGATTGCGCCGACAAGCACGAACTCATTAGCCACTCTGTATCGGTACCAGCCCAGAATCTCCGCGTATATTCTTGAAGCCACTATATCATAAAAATCTTTCGGGACCCCTAACAGCGGGTACACGGTTCCCAGCAAGACGCCGACCTCTTCTCTCCTGGCTTCCCTTACCACCATTTTTTCACCGCTTGCAAGTGTAATTACTTTTGGAGGATAGGGCTTTAGTTCAAGCTCGGGGGGTCTGAGCTTCTTTTCCAATTCATCGATTATCATTTGATTACTCCTTATTATTAATAAATATTTTCATTATAAAATCATGCTTTATATCTAATCGAATAATATCTACATTATAAAGAGGAACCAGGATTTTGTTCAGGGATGATCCCGGCATCAATAGCCTCTTTTCCAGCGGTCTCAACCGCGGATATGTCTCCAGCAAGAATTGCATCTATTACCTTCTTTAAAATCTCTTCAGAGCTCATTTTTAAAACCTCCTTCTAAAGTAACTCTTAAAGCTTCTTTTACTTAATAATATAAACGATTTTATAACACCCAAAATACACTTACTTTCTCTTTAATTTTACATTCCCCCCCTTTCCAGGCTGCTGCAGTACGCATTTTAGAATTAACGCCCTGTTACCGCAATACAATCTAAATTATAAGCTATACCTGCTGTTGAACAGGCAGTTAATTACTAATATCTGTTCATAATATGAACTTAATTAATATATTCTGCTAAATTTATTTTCAATGTCAAGTCTTTTGTATTTTTTTTATGTATATTTCTAATCCAGCAAGTAAAACAGTGTTATAAGATTTTAAAATATATCTTAAAATTTTAAAAAAATGCTTTTCAAAAATACATATTTATTATACAGTTCTTATTATGAACTTAATTTTCACAATATGAACTATTCTGCCACAAAAGATGATGGATAAAATTGCGCCATTCCCCTTGTTTATTTAAGGGACAGTTCAAGATTGGAGGTACGATATGGTTACGAAAAATATCATCAGGGAAAATACATACCTTGATTCCATCATGCTGATGTCAATCAGCAGCAGTCTGAAACAAATTGAGGGCGTTCTGGAGGTTTCGGTAATAATGGGAACAGAGGCCAATAAAGAGATACTGAAAAGTACGGGCCTTCTCACCGGTGAAGGTGAAAAAGCCAGACCCAGTGATCTGATTATCGCTGTACAGGCCCGGATAAAGGATACTGAAAAAATTGTACTTGAAAAAGCTGAAGAACTGCTCTACAGAAGGGCGTCCATAGAAAAAGAACAGGAAACGGCTATTCCTAAAAGCTACGAAGCAGCACTGCAGGTCCTGCCTACCGCGAATATCGCGGTAATCTCTATACCGGGCCAGTATGCGGGCAGGGAAGCGATGGCGGTACTGGAAAGCGGACGTCACGTGATGATTTTCAGCGACAATGTTCCTATTGAAGATGAGATAAAGTTGAAAAATAGAGCAAAGGAGCTGGACCTTCTTGTAATGGGACCCGACTGCGGGACCGCTATTATTAATGGAACCGCTCTTGGATTTGCAAACGTCATCCGGAAGGGGCCAATCGGTGTTGTAGGGGCTTCCGGTACAGGGATTCAGGAAGTTACCACCCTGATCCATAAAAAAGGGTACGGAATCACCCAGGCAATCGGTGTCGGCGGCAGGGACCTGTCCAGGGAGGTTAATGGCGTCAGCATGCTGCAGGGCATCAAGGCTCTGGAAAATGACGCTGCAACCGATGTAATCATTCTCATTTCCAAGCCGCCCTCTCCCGAGGTTGTCAGTTTAATCTTTGATACTATCAGTGATATGAAGAAAAAATATATCGTTAATTTTTTAAAAGGAGATCCGGAAGAAGCCAGAAAAAGGGGCCTGCTGTTTGCTTCAGGCCTTGAAGAAGCGGCAGAACTGGCCATATCCGCAATTGAGGGCCGTGAATTTATCCAGAGTGCCTTTACCCTTGATGAAGAGGTATTCAGGGCCAGAGCTGAGAAAGAGAGAAAAAAGTCGGGTAAAGGGAAATATATAAGGGGCCTGTTTTCAGGAGGAACACTTGCCGACGAAGCGCTCCTGATCCTCAGCAGGGATTCCGGGGATATTCACTCCAATATTCCTCTCAAGAAGGAACTCGCATTAAAGGACAGCCGGAAAAGCTTCAGGAATACTATTGTTGACCTCGGAGAAGATGAGTTCACACGGGGCAGACCTCATCCCATGATTGATTATACACTGAGGTGCGACCGCATTGTCGAAGAAGCGGAAGATCCTGACTGCGGAGTTATCCTGCTGGATGTGGTTTTAGGACACGGCTCTCACCCCGATCCGTCTGAAGCTCTTGTGCCTGCTGTTCAAAAGGCCCGAAAAACAGCCGAAAAACAGGGCAGGCATCTTGCCTTTATCGCCTCTGTTACCGGCACAGACATGGACCCCCAGAATTATGCCGGACAGATATCAGCCCTGGAAGATGCCGGTGTCACCATTCTTCCGTCCAATACGCAGGCTGCGCGTTATGCCGGGCTTATCATTAAATAAACTGTGGAGAGTACAATGGGTAAAATTAACGATCTTTTCAAATCGGAATTAAATATAATAAACCTGGGTCTGGAATCATTCGCCGATTCTGTTGACGCCCAGGGGGTGAATGTTCAACACGTAGACTGGAAACCGCCTGCAGGCGGGAACCCGAAAATAATTGCTCTGCTGGATAAACTTGATGAGCCTTCAATTAAAGTAAAGATTGACAGGGCAAACGAAGAGGCGGCTGAAACTATTATCAATGCGCAGCCGGTCTTAATCGACATTCTCCCGGCTTCGGAAGTCATCCCTGGCATGGAGAAGAATATAATCCTTCACGCGGGCCCTCCAATAACCCGGGACAGGATGTGCGGTCCTGTAAAAGGCGCGATAATGGGAGCGCTGATTTACGAAGGCCTGGCTAAAGGCCTCGATGAAGCGGAAAAACTGGCAGCATCAGGGAAAATTACCTTCGATCCATGCCACCATCATCAGACTGTCGGCCCAATGGCAGGGGTCGTCTCATATTCGATGTATGTATATGTTGTAAAAAATGAGACCAGCGGGAATACAGCTTTTTGCACGCTCAATGAAGGATTGGGTAAAGTACTCCGTTTTGGGGCGTACAGTGACGATGTAATCGCTAAGCTCAAATGGATGGAAAAGGTTCTCGCGCCCGCTCTTCAAAAGGGAGTCAGGAAGTCCGGCGGCATCAACATCAAGGATTTAACTGCCAGGGCACTGATGATGGGTGATGAATGTCACAACAGGAACGTAGCCGCAACTTCCCTGTTTATCAGGGCAATTACTCCCCATCTGCTTGCCGCTGATCTGGACAAGGAAACAATTAAAAAAGTAGTTGAATTCATATCAGGTAACGATCACTCTTTTCTTAACCTTTCCATGGCTGCCTGTAAAGCAAGCACAGATCCTATCGTGGGGCTTAAAAACTGCTCGTTGGTTTCCACCATGGCCAGGAACGGCACAGACCTTGGAATACGCGTGGCCGGATTGGGAGAAAAATGGTTTACCGCTCCTGCCGGGATACCGAAAGGCCTTTACTTTCCCGGTTTCACCGAAGAAGATTCATGCGGTGATCTCGGGGACAGCACAGTGTCTGAGATTGCTGCAATCGGAGGGTCAGCAATGGCCTCGGCTCCTGCTATAGTAAAATTCGTGGGGGGAACGGCGTCGGATGCCATTCGCTATACAAAAGAGATGTATGAAATTACCGTGTCAGAACACAGAACTTATCTTATCCCTGCATTGGACTTCCGGGGAACACCGGTGGGTATGGATATCAGGCTGATAAACAAGCTCAATCTTCTGCCGTTCATCAATACCGGTATTGCTCACAAAGACCCCGGAATAGGCCAGATAGGTGCGGGTATTCTTCGCGCGCCGAAAACATGCTTTGAAGAAGCTTTAGAGGATTTTAGTAAATTATTTTAACCTTTATTAGATATAACTCTTTTTCCGCAGGTTAAAAATCCACTTTTTTTGAATTACTGATTTATAACTCAATATAATATAAAGAGTTAGAAATTTGAACAAATATATTAAACTCATTTTTGTTAAGTAAAACTGCCCACATACAAACAAAAAGTAAAATCATAG
>SDBT01008077.1_pt1 | contig 17245 bp, 13 predicted proteins | sample 2277101 | NCBI WGS metagenome assembly SDBT01 (sample SAMN10404973, study PRJNA504765) | marine sediment metagenome | isolation source: marine sediment core GS10_PC15, 103 cmbsf | place: Arctic Ocean: Southern Knipovich Ridge | collected 2010
ATGATCGCAGCCCAGTGGGGGTTGAAGGACAAACTGGTTGGCAACATGGATGTTTGGCTTTGCCACCACTGCAATGATTGCTCGACTTACTGTCCGAGAGGGGCGAGGCCTGGAGATCTGTTAAATGCTGTCAGGACTTACAGCATTCAGAAATATGCTTGGCCAAGCTGGCTGGCCCGGATTGTGCCTGACGCGAGATTCTGGTGGCTGCTTCTTGGCATACCGGTGGCCATTTTCCTCTTTATTCTGGGTGTGACCGGGCATCTGCACATACCAGAGGGGGAGATTGAATTCGCCCACTTCTTTCCAACACTCCTTGTGGATATTATTTTTGTCCCACTGGCCACCTTTTGGGTTCCTCTCGTATTTGGGATCGGGATTTACAGGTTCATGAAGGACATCCATGCGAATGCCGTTGCAGAGGGGAAAACAAGACGGAAGGACCTTAATGTCCCTGATTTCCTGAAAGCCATCATTTGTACCCTCCCCACCATTCTCAGCCACAACAAGTTCTCCCAGTGTTCGGAGAACAAAGGCAGGTATCTTTCACATATCCTTGTGTTCTTTTCATTTCTCGGGCTTTTTGTCGTTACCAACATCTTCTTTGTAGCCTTGTATATCCTCCGCGCACCCGGACCTTATCCGATATTCGATCCCATAGGCATAACCACTCCTATAAAGCTACTAGCGCTTGTCAGTGGCATCGGTCTTCTCATCGGATCGCTGTTGATGATGTCGAACAGGCTCAAAGACACGGGGGAGAATATCGGCAAGGGGGGCTATTATGACTGGTCCCTGATCGTTCTGGTGCTTGGCCTTGCTGCCACGGGATTATTGTCCTGGTTCACGAGATTACTCCATTTATCACCCATTGCCTATTGGATCTATTTTGTTCATTTGGTACTTGTATTTTGTCTCTTTGCCTATCTGCCGTTTTCCAAGCTGGCCCATCTGGTTTACCGAACGCTGGCCATGGCATACTCCAGGTATGCCGAAAGGGAACCGTGTTAAGTAGGGGGGCCTAAACCCTATAAAGGTAAGAGGATATCAACCAAGACGCCCCTTGAGCCGGTTGATCAAACGGCCCAAGGGGCGCTTTTTTTGCCTAAGTATGTGGGGTAGCCACAAACAAGAAAGGGAGCGGCCAATGAACGGCCTCTCCCTTTTTGTCTGAGATCAAATATGTGTAGTCTTAAGTGGCGTCGCCTGTTGCTGCACCGTGGAGTTTGATCTCCACTTTCTCGGTCAGACCTTCGTAGTATCCTCTCAGAATTGTCAGGACTTCATCCCGTCCAAAGTGATCCGGAATGTCGCCGCCTTCTGATAGCATCTTCCTAAGCATGGTTCCGCTCAGGATGACCCGGTCCTCTTTGCCATGGGGACACGTCCTCAGGGAGGCCATGCCGTCGCACTTGTAGCAGTAAAAGGTCCAGTCGATCTTCAGGGGCTTGCAAAGCAGGGCCTTTCCTGGCTCCTCGGGATAAGGGATCTTATCAAAGATGTCCTGCGCTTCAAACATGCCGTAGAAATCGCCCACACCGGCATGGTCACGGCCGATGATCATGCGGGAGACGCCGTAGTTCTGGCGGAAGCACGAGTGGAGCAGGCCTTCTCTCGGCCCGGCATAGCGCATATCCATGGGATATCCGCCCTGAACCACCTTGTCTTCCACAAAGTAATTCTTAACAAGGCTCTCAATGCACTTAACGCGCGTGTCCGCAGGAATGTCGCCGGCCTTCAGGTTCCCGACGAGAGAGTGGATGAAGACCCCGTCGCAGACCTCGACAGCGATCTTGCACAGGTATTCGTGGGATCTGTGCATTGGGTTCCTGAGCTGCATGGCTGCAATCTCGGTCCAGCCTCTCTCTTCAAAGATCTTCCGTGATTCAGCAGGTCTCATGTAGACGCCCGCGTACTTGGTGGGAAACTCGCCCTCACTCAAGACCTTGACGGGTCCGGCAAGGTTGAAGTCTTTCTGTTTCATGACCATCTCGACGCCCGGATGATCATCCGTGGCGATCTTCCAGAATTCCGCGGCATCCGGAACCCCTTCACCCATGAAGACCTTCTCGCACTCCCACTTCTTGTCCGCCTCGGTCATTTCGAATTTCTCGGTGACCTTCATGGTTGCCCTGATTTCTTGAAGTACAGGATCAAAAAGGGCAACCTCGTCGCCTTCATTGATAGCATCGGCATCTTCTTTGGAGGCGGACAGGGTCACGGGAACGGGCCAGAAGGTACCGTCTGTCGTCAGGAAGTCCTCGCAAACACGCTTCCAGTCCGCCTTTGTCATGAAGCCGTCCAGGGGACTGAATGCGCCGATCCCCAACATGATCAGGTCGCCGTTTTCACGCGGACTGATCTCGATCTTCTTCAGACCTTCGGCTTTTGTCTTCTCGGCTTCCAATTCTGCGCCTTCAAGCAGGGTGCAGACTAGGCCTTTTCCGCCATGAGGTGGAATCAATCTTGACATTTTCTTACGTCTCCTTTCTCTATTGGACTTAAACGGATTCTTATACGAATTTCAACGCAAAGACTCTGCGTGCAGGGTATCTTGGCCTCCCCTCCTTTCCTGTTATTCTATTGTATTTTCTCTGTATTTCCTTAGGTCGGGATCATCAATGGTCATCAATACGGGATGGTCGGGGCTGAGGTCCGCGTTCAGCCCTTCAAATCTAAAGACCCTCAAAATAAATATCTAACCACCGAAAATACCTACAAAAAATGGACTGCTCTTTTTATTACAATCGTTCCGTTTTGTCAAGGACAAAATTCTTGACTTCTGGTGCCTCAGTTGCTAACAAGTGTCCGCTCTTAAATGGCATCTTTTGCCCCGATACTGCGTTCTCCGCAGCTTTCTGTCCTCGACGTAGCTCCTTTTTGCTACGTCTGCGGTAGAAACCTTTGTGCGGCCTTGTCTTGGGACAAAACCTACCATTTCTGAACAGACACTAACAGGCAGCATGCATTCACAAGGTTTTTTTGCCAGGGACGTTGCCAATTTCTTGTCTTGAAGTTGGCTTTTTTTGTAAAACAACTATGACCGTTTCGTAAAAAGTCCAATTTGTTCACTCCGTGAGCATTTTGGGCGCACTTAAGACGTTCAGCTAAAATGCTGCACGAAGTGAAGCTGTGCGCTACACTCGGGCTAAAGCCCTCAAACAGTCAGCATTTTTGACGCTGAACGTCTCAAGTGCTTTCTCCCCAAAATGCTCAATATCGTTCACAAAAGACTTTTTACGAGTTCATCAACTATGATAACGTAGCAAAAAGTCTTTTGTGAAACCCTCAACTATCAGAACGAAAGGTGGGACGATGAAACTAGACGAACAGGTTGTAACCAGGGCTATTATAGACCGCTTCACAAAGAAATGGACCGATCACCTAGACCTCGATGTTGCCGTGGTGGGCGGGGGGCCGGCTGGGTTAATAGCGGCCTACTACCTGGCCAAGAACGGCAGGAAGGTGGCTCTTTTTGAGCGCAAACTGAGCGTCGGAGGCGGGATGTGGGGTGGCGGCATGATGTTCAATGAGATCGTAATACAGGATGAAGCCAAGACTATCCTTGATGAACTGGGCATTTCCACACATCTCTTTCAGACAGGATACTATACGGCGGATGCCGTGGAGACCACCACGACTTTAGCCTCCAGGACCTGCCAGGCAGGTGTGAAGGTCTTCAACCTCATGAGTGTGGAGGATGTCATGATCCGGCAGACAGACGGCCCTAAAACCACCAGGGTGGTCGGCCTTGTGATCAACTGGACTGCCGTTGAAATGGCCCAGCTACATGTAGATCCTCTAACCGTCAGGGCCCGCTACACTATTGACGCTACAGGACATGCCATCGAGTTGATGCACATCATAGTCAAAAAATCCGGGTCAAAGCTCTTGACCGAAACAGGCAAGGTGATGGGTGAAAAGTCTCTATGGGCTGAAGTGGCGGAAAACTCGACCCTGGAGAATACACGCGAAGCCTTTCCGGGAGTCTATGTAGCTGGCATGGCTGCCAATGCCACGTTTGGCTCTTATCGGATGGGGCCCATCTTCGGGGGGATGCTCCTTTCCGGAAAAAAGGCAGCGGAACTGATTGAACAGCGGTTAGCAGAAGACGAATAAAAGAAAGTTCATAGAGTGCCTAGAATGCCTAAAGTGCCTAAAGTTAAGACAAGAATAGGCGACAGCAGATCAGGTAGGGTAAATCGAACTGATAGGTCTTGTGACCTGATTTCCTATGCAATGCTCTTGGAAACATCTGTTACTGAACTGTAGGCACTCTAGGCACTTTAGCGCACTCAGATAACGATACCTTCCACAACACAGGCTGGGTATGAGCGGCCCACACCACTTATGGTGGTAAGCCAAACACCGTGAGGAAAGATCATGAAAAGTCCTGTCTACTTTGCAGATGTTAGGGCAAAACCGAATGTCAGTCTCGTGGACAAGGTAAAGGGCCTGCTCGAAGCGGTGGACCTATCGGGCAGGGTCCAAGATAGGGCTTTTGTGGCCGTGAAGCTCCACTTTGGGGAGACAGGCAATACTGCCTACGTGCGGCCTGTTTTTGTCCGCAAGATTGTAGATGTAATCAAAGAGGCAGGAGGGCAGCCCTTCTTGACCGATGCAAATACGCTCTATGTTGGGACCCGGAGTGACTCGGTTGCTCACTTGAAGACTGCCATTCTGAATGGTTTTACCTATGCTGTGGTCGATGCCCCCCTGATCATCGCTGACGGGCTGCGGGGTGGCAATGAAACAGCGGTCAAAGTGGACCTGAAACAATTCAAGAGAGTCTATATCGGATCTGAGATTGTCCGCGCCGATGCTATCGTGAGTGTGGCCCACTTCAAGGGCCATGAGCTTTCAGGCTTCGGGGGGACTATCAAGAATCTTGGAATGGGGTGTGCCTCTCGAAAAGGGAAATTGGCCCAGCATTCCACAGTCTCCCCCAAGGTAAAACGGAAGAAATGCGAGGGGTGCGGTGACTGTGTGGAATACTGTGCTCAGAAGGCAATTTCTCTAGTTGATGAAAAGGCAAAGATCGACCGGAAAAAGTGCGTGGGCTGCGGCGAGTGTATCATCGTCTGTCCGAATCAGGCCATTCAGATTCGGTGGGACCAGGCGATTCCGGTGTTCTTGGAAAACATGGTCGAATATACCGCGGGGGTATTGAAAGGAAAAGAGGACTCCGCCATTTTCCTTAACTTCATCACCCAGGTATCACCTGCCTGCGACTGCTATTCCCACAGTGATGCCCCTATTGTGCCGGATATCGGGTTCGTAGCCTCGACCGACCCGGTGGCCATCGACCAGGCCTCGGCCGACCTGGTGAATAACGCCGAAGGGTTGAAGAACTCCTGCCTCACGAAAAACTTCAAGCCTGGAGAGGACAAGTTCCGCGCCATCTACCCAAACACGGACTGGGAAATCCAGTTGGACTACGCCGAAGAAATCGGACTTGGAACAAGATCCTACGAGCTTATCAAGATCTAGAACCCAGCCTAACAATCTCTCCTGCCACATGCTGGTAGGCGACGCTCAGCTCTGTGCGATTATTCGACAGAGCCCCTCCTACCACAGATAGGGCTTTCTCTGACTCGTTGTTGGTCTCGCTGATGTGGGCCAGGATAACATGTCTGAGCCCACTGTGAGATACCTCACCTAAAAGATCCCGAGATGCCTCGTTTGAGAGGTGTCCCAGCCGGCTTTGAATCCGCTGTTTTACGTGCCAAGGATACGGTCCTTCTTCGAGCATCCTTTGATCGTGGTTGGCCTCCAGAATGATAAGTCTGCATCCTTTCAAGTGGTGGCAGACCAACTGCGTCGCTATGCCCAGATCGGTCACAATTCCCACTTTCGTAGTATCATCTTGAACAGTAAACCCCACTGAATCTGACGCGTCATGGGAAACGGAAAAAGGGTGAAGACAGAGATCCCCGATAGAAAAGTCCATACCAGGGTGGAACCTCACGGTCTCATTAACAGCTCCGAGCTGAGCTTTGGCAGCGGTTAGGGTTGGTTCATTAATATAGACCGGCAGCTGATAACGCCGTGAAAGAACACCTACGCCCTTAATGTGATCAGAATGTTCATGAGATACGACAATCGCATCCAGGTCTCTTGGATCAAGCTTTCTTGAAAGGAGGCGACGTTCAGTCTCGATTGCAGACAGACCTGCGTCTATCAGAACAGAGGTTTCTCCATCAGAAACATAGATGGCGTTCCCCTTACTCCCGCTGGCCAGTACGCAGACTTCGGTCATTGGTCAATTCAAGTAAGCTAAGGTTATGATGTTTGGTGTGGTTCTGATTTGCGAGTTGTATATACAATCAAAAATCAGAATAGGCAACCTAACCCGGATAAACCGGAACCAAAAAGTGCCTAAAGTTTGAAGTGCCTAGAGTGCCTAAAGTTGAGGAATGCGCTTTCAACGCAACTTGTTTTCAGATGAACCACGCCGAAGGCGTGCACATCAACCCTGGCCCAGACCTGGTTTGTATTCATAGTATCCTGACCGGGACTTGTAGCATCCTAAAAGCAGTGCAGGCTGATCTTGTCAGGTAGCACCAGGGCAGGCTTTAGCTCACTTATCATTGAATACAAGAGGAAATCTTCTACCAGAAAAAACGCGGAATTCACAAATAACGGACAAAAGCCCCTACACCCCTGTGTGCCCGAAGCCACCCTCATTCCGATCTGTTTCCTGAAGGGAATCCACAACTTCCAGTTGGGCCTGATAAACCTTCTGAATGACCATCTGAGCAATCCTGTCACCTCGACTGATCGTATACGGTCCCTTCCCAAGGTTAATGAGCGCGATCCTTATCTCACCTCTGTAATCAGCGTCGATCGTTCCCGGAGAGTTTATGATACCTATGCCGTGCTTAAAGGCAAGGCCGCTTCGAGGACGAATCTGTGCCTCAAGGCCCGGAGGGAGAGCGATAGCGATCCCTGTTGGGATCACCGTAATGGAACCTTTAGGGAGAACCTGGTCTTCTTTTATGGCTGCACAGAGGTCCATCCCGGATGATTGCGGGGTCATGTAACGGGGTAAGGGGATGTCTGAATCATGTTCCGGATCAAGGCGACGGATCTTAATTGTGGGAGGAGTCATTGGTTATTTGTCAATGAAAGTGAGCTAAAGTGCCTAAAATGCCTAAAGTGAGCTAAAGTTATTGGTTATTCGTCATCTGTTATTAGTTGTTTGTTGTTTGTCAATCTTCAACAGGTTGTTGTCCAAACAACAATTCCTTTGAGCGGTCATTAAGACGTTTTTTGCCAATAAATCTTGGCGAAGCGTAAGACAAGCGATTTGAACTGTTTGAGCCCGGAGGGCGAGTTTAGCGCAAAGCTTCACTACGTGCCAAATCGCCTGGAGCGAGCCTTAGATTTATCAAAAAACGTCTTAGACAAAGCGAAAAGGGATTTGGGCAACAGCCTGTCAATTTTCAATCTTCAATTCTATGCCCTCGCACTCAAGAAGCCAACAAATCCTTATACGACACATTCCCGTCCACTGGGCCCAGCAGAGATAGAGACACGGCCTTGTCTCGGAATGTATCCTGTGCCAGTCTCAATATATCTTCGGCTGTGACCTTTTCGATTTTATCGACCAACTCTTGTAAAGGAACATGACGGCCAAAAATGATCTCGTTGTGAGCTAGGCGAGTCATCTGGTTGTCAGTGCTTTCGGCTGCAAGATAGAGCCCGCCCTTCAGGTGTTCCTTGGCATTCATGAGTTCAGAATCTTCGATCGGGTCTTCCTTAAGCCGCCTCATTTCCCTCATGATGAGCTCCAGGACCTCTTGAGTGTTGGCTTTATCAACACCGACGTAAACGCCTATGAGTCCTGTATCGGAATACGACGAGGCAAAGGAGTAGACTGAATAGGCAAGGCCTCGGCGTTCCCGGATTTCCTGAAATAGCCGGGAACTCATATTGCCCCCCATAACGACGTTCAGGAGGGCACACGCATGACGCCTCGGGTCTGTGGTGTGGACACCCTCGGTTCCAAGACAAATATGGACCTGCTCCAGATCCTTGGGATGAGCGGTCGCCACCCAATCCAGGGTCGGCTTGGCGCGCTCCGGGAAACTGTTCCCTTTGCGAACCACTTCAAAAGCCCGGGCTATGGAGTTCACAAATAATTCATGCTCCACGTTCCCAGCCGCTGAAATAACAATCCGTTCGGACTGGTACGCACGGCTGAAACACTGCTTTACTGCATTGGAATCAAACCTTGTGACCGTGTCACGGGTTCCGAGGATCGAACGACCCAGGGGATGGTTTCCCCAGATCGCCTGGGCCAATAAGACATGGATCTGCTCATCCGGTGAATCCTCCAACATCTTTATTTCCTGAAAAATCACCTGGCGTTCTCGTTCCACCTCTGCGGGATCAAAGACAGAGTTCAAGAAGATGTCAGACAACAAATCGACCATGATATCCAGGTGGGTGTCCATGACCTTCGCGTAGTAACAGGTGTTCTCTTTGCTGGTGAAGGCATTGCACTGGCCGCCGATGGCGTCAAACTCTTTGGCTATCTCAAGGGCGGTCCGTCTTTTGGTCCCCTTGAAGATCATGTGTTCGAGGAAGTGGGAAAGTCCCCCCTCTTCATCCTTTTCATCGCGGGCGCCTACATTGACCCACACACCCATGGCCACCGACCGGGTCTGAGGCATCTGTTTGGTCACGATTCTGATGCCATTTTCGAGGACCGTTTTGTCAGGATCGTGCGGCATTCTCTTTATCCTCCACAGCGGCTCTTCGGCTGAGACGAATCTTGCCGTCACGATCCACTTCAAGGACCTTGACCATGACTTTGTCACCCTCGTTCAAGACATCGCGCACCTTATTGACGCGCTTCGAATCAAGTTGGGAGATATGTACCAGCCCGTCGGTTCCTGGAAAGATCTCTACAAATGCTCCAAAGTCCATGATCTTGCGAACCGTCCCCTCATAGATGGCCCCGACCTCAGCCTCTTGAACGATGTCCTGGATCATCTTCAGTGCCTTGTCACCCGATTCCTTATCAACGGCAACGATCTTGACGACGCCGGAGTCTTCCACATCGATCTTGGTGTCGGTCTCGGCCTGCATGGCCCGGATCACTTTGCCCCCCGGACCGATGATATCCCGTATCTTATCCGGATTAATCTGGATCTTGACGATCTTGGGCGCATAGGGTGAAATCTCTGCCCTGGACTCTTTGATAGTCTCTGCCATCTTGTCCAGGATAAAGAGCCGGCCTTTTCGTGCCTGCTCCAGTGCTTTTTGCATGATCGGCTTAGATAGGCCTTCAATCTTGATATCCATCTGAAGAGAGGTGATCCCGTCGCGAGTGCCTGCCACCTTGAAGTCCATATCTCCCATGTGATCTTCATCGCCCAGGATGTCGGAGAGTATCCTTACCTCATCCCCGTCCTTGACGAGACCCATGGCAATCCCTGCCACAGGGGCAGTAACGGGAACGCCGGCATCCATCAAAGCAAGGCTACTGGCACAAACGGTAGCCATAGAAGAAGAACCGTTCGATTCCAAAATCTCAGATACAATGCGGATCGTGTAGTCGAAAGTATCCTTGTCCGGTAAAATCTTCTCCACAGCGCGAGTCGAAAGCCCGCCATGTCCGATTTCTCGTCGACCGGGGCCTCCCAGTCGCCTCACTTCTCCAACAGAGAAGGGGGGAAAGTTGTAATGAAGCATGAAGGGCATGAAGATATTTCCGTTTAAGGTTTCAACCCGTTGCTCATCGCCCATGGAACCAAGGGTAACAACCCCCAGGGCCTGGGTTTCGCCACGCGTGAAAACGGCTGAGCCATGTGTTCGGGGCAGCACGCCCACCTCACAGGTGATTGAACGAACCTCATCGAACTCACGTCCGTCTATTCGACGGCCTTCTGTGACGGCAAGATCGCGCATGATGCGACGCTCCAGAGCGTGAAGCACCTCCTTAACTTGTTTCTCGTTACCGACATAGCGTTCTCCAAGGGCCGCCGCCACATCGGCTTTTAAGCCTTTTGTTGCTTCCTGGCGTTCGAGTTTATTACGGACTTGTATGGCTTCCTTCATCCGCTCGAGGGCTAAGGCTTCCACCTCTTTGGACAGGGTCCCGTCTATTTCGACAACAGGGGCGGGGCGCTTCGGTCGGCCCGCAGCCTCCCTGAGTTTGACCTGTAGGTCAATAATAGGTTGTAGGGACTCGTGGCCAAAGAATATGGCCTCCAGCATATCCTCCTCGCTGACAAAAAGCCCCCCCCCTTCTACCATGACCACAGCGTCTTTGCTCCCCGCAACGATCAGGTTGATATCGCTCTCAGTTTGTTCTTCACGTGTGGGATTAATCCTGAAATCACCATTTATGCGGCCAACACGCACACAGGCAATCGGTCCTGCAAAGGGGGTGTTAGATATTTCCAGAGCGGCCGAGGCACCTGTAACTGCTAAGATGTCAGGGTCGTTTTCGTTGTCAACGGAGAGCACTGTTGCGATCACCTGAGTCTCTTGCCTGTAATCTTTTGGAAAGAGAGGTCTGATGGGCCTGTCTATGATCCGCGAGGTGAGCGTTTCCTTTTCCGTTGGCCGTCCAATCTCTCTGCGAAAGTAGTTGCCGGGTATCCTCCCGGCCGCATATCCTTTTTCCTTATACTCGACGGTCAAGGGGACAAAATCGATCCCTTCCCGGACTTCATCCGCAGAAACAGCGGTTACCAGGACCATTGTCTCCCCGTACCGTACCACGACGGAGCCATGGGCCTGGCGGGCCATCTTTCCTGTCTCTATGCTGAGAGTACGCTCACCCACATTTGCTTCTAGACGTATTTCCATTTCTGTTCTCCTCAAAATTCGTTATTCACGCTTCGATCTATCATTTGACCCAGGTCTACTTTCGTGGCGTGTATCACGAAATTATTTCCGAAGACCCAGGGCCTTAATAACCGTCCGGTAGCGCCTAATATCTCTGCTCTTCAGGTAGTTTAACATCCTTCGCCGCTGACCAACCAGTTTTAGCAAGCCCCTTCGCGAATGATGATCCTTTCGGTGGGTCTTGAAATGCTCGTTTAGATGGCTGATCCGCTGAGTCAGAAGGGCGATCTGAATCTCTGGTGATCCCGTATCTGTTTCGTGCAGCTTGAACTGATCAATCAACGCCTTTTTTTCCTCTACTGCTAAAGCCACTTTTAAGACCTCCTTTTTTCGATTGTCGATCGTCTATCGTTGATTTGTTTTATTCAATCATCAATCCGAAAATACGCAAGCATATGGATACACGCCATTGCTCACGGTTGAATTCATGACGGCAACCAGGTTCCCCTGGCTATCGGTCACCTTGATCCACGGGCAAGCCTCCTCTACTTCTGCTGTAACCTCTTCCTGGGTCACTCGATGACCATGTTGTATCCTTTGTACGAGTTCGTGATCGGCTGAAACGCACGGCATTCCCCTGAGGGCAACGCTCATAGGTATGATGCGGTTTGAGATCTCCCCTGCTGCAGCAAGCCTCTCCAAGGCATTTAAAGATATTGTTTCGTCTAAACTGAATCTACCGCTTTCGGTTCGACACAACCCAGTTAAATGCGCGCCACACCCCAGAGCATCTCCTATATCAGAGCACATTGTACGAACATAGGTCCCGGCACTGCAGCATACCTCAAAGCGAACATCCGGCAGGCTGATCTCAAGGACTTGAAGCTCATAGATATGGATACGCCTGGCGGGTTTTCTTACGAAAGTCCCGCGGCGGGCTAGCCTGTAAAGTGGCACACCATGGTGTTTGAGGGCAGAATACACTGGGGGATTCTGGTGTTGTACTTCCAAGAACCCACGGAAGACCCTGTGCACTTCCCGATCTGTCACTGTCAGCTCGGGTTCCGTTGAAACTACCTGACCTGTGAGATCCTGGGTGTCGGTTCGAATCCCAAGTCTCATAGTGCCAATGTATCGCTTCTTCCCATACGTAAGAAACCGGGCAAGGCGCGTGGCCTTATTTATGCAGCAGACAAGCACGCCGGTAGCAAACGGGTCAAGAGTACCGGTGTGGCCTACCTTCTTCGCTTTTAAGATCCTCTTTATCTGTGCGACCACATGGGCAGACGTCATGTCCGGTGGTTTGTCTAAAACGATGATCCCGTTCATCGGGCGTTATACCTCGGAAATTCTACAGCTTAATAAAAGCATAGAGAAATTACTGGCAACATGCTTCTGCGATCCAGTAATGGAGTGTTGGAGTACTGGAACAAAGATGAAAACCCTTCACTATTTTTCTTGAACTCCATTACTCCATCACTCCAGTCTTCCAGTGCTTTCTTGACTCCAGTACTCCAGTCGCGGTTAATCCTCTATGTTCCATTAATCACTGTCTTCAAGACCTTGTTCAGTTTAGTCGCCCTTTCAAAAGATTCATCATAGAGGAATTCAAGCTCTGGCACGTGTCTGAGTTCGAGGCGATGACTCAGCTGCCGCCTCAGATACCCGGAAGCGCTCTTGAAGCCCGCCAACGCCCCCAGCTTGCGTTCTTCTCCTTCGGCAACGGTGAAATAGATCCGAGCCAGACGGAGATCGTCGGTTATGCTGACATGCATGATGGTTACAGAGTCGAGACGGGGATCCCTAATATCTTTCAGAAGGAGATTGGACAATTCCTTTTGTACCTGGCCTCCTACTCTATCGGCTCGCTTGAAGCGTATCACAGGCTGATGATCTCCATTTCCGAATCAATGATTTCAGCCACTCCCATGGCTTCAACAAAGTTTAGGGCCTTGTCCAACTTTGAATTGATCCATCGGCGATCATTCCCTACGAAAGCCAGGCCTATTTCTGCACGCTGGTGGCTGTCATTGGCGCCAACCTCTGCCACTGAGGCGTTGAAGGTGTTCTGAAGACGGGTGATCACACCCTTTACTACCTTGCGTTTGCCTTTTAATGAGGTGTTTCCAGGAAGCCTCAGAACGATTGTGCCAATTCCGACAACCATAAATAAATGCCTAAAGTGCGCTAGAGTGCCTAAAGTTGAAAAGACAAAGCCATTTACAGAAAAGGTTTCTTCCTGTCCTTGACTTTAGTGCACTTTAGGCATTTTAGGCACTTTAGCTCACTTTAACTGCCTTTGTTCACTTGTTTCATTACTCAACGACTGGCTTGATTTCTTCTGTTCTGTAACATTCGATGACATCGTCGACCTTCACATCATTGTAGTTTTCGATTCCAATCCCACACTCGTACTCGCTTTGCACTTCTTTGACGTCATCTTTAAAGCGGCGCAATGACCCTATCCTTCCATCATAGACAACGACCCCCTCACGGAGGAGCCGCATAGTCTCTCCACGTCCGATTTTTCCCTCGGTTACATAACAACCCGCAATGGTTCCGACCTTCGGAATAGTATATGTCTCCCTGACTTCCGCGCGTCCTACGGAATGCTCTTTGTACGTTGGTTCCATCAGCCCTGCCATGGCCCCCTTGATATCACTGACTACATTGTAGATCACGTCGTAGAATCGGATATCTACATCTTGTTCGGTTGCCAGATCACGAACCTTGGGATTGGGCCGGACATTGAAACCAATGACAATGGCCTTGGAGACAGTGGCCAGCATAATATCTGACTCTGCAATGGCCCCTGTAGCAGAGTGGATAATATTGACCTGTACCTCTGCTGATTCAATCTTCTGTACGGCTTCTGTTATGGCCTCGACAGACCCCTGAACGTCTGCCCGGATAATCAGGTTCAGCTCCTTGACAAGGACGCCTTGTATTTGTTCATAGTATTTTTCCAGCGTCAGTTTGCTGCTTTGGGCCAACTCACTTACCCGCCGCTTCTGGGCGCGATGGGAACTCACCTGCTTCGCCACCTTCTCGTCATCTATGGCCATGAAGTCGTCACCAGCCATTGGCACCCCGGACAGACCTTGAATTTCGACTGGCATGGACGGTCCTGCGCTATCAAGGCGAGCGCCCCGATCGTCCGTCATAGCTCGAACTTTTCCATAATAATGCCCACATATGACCACATCACCCGGATGTAGTGTCCCATCTTCAACGAGCACCGTGGCTACCGATCCCCTGCCAGGATCAAGTTTGGCCTCAATAACATGTCCCACGGCAAGCTTCTCGGGATTCGCTTTCAGTTCCAGGACCTCGGCCTGAAGGAGAATCATCTCCAGAAGCTCCTCAATCCCTTTCCCTTGCTTAGCCGACACGTTCACAAAGACGGTATCACCACCCCATTCCTCGGGGTTGAGGCCATTTTCTGCTAATTGGCGTTTTACCTGCTCAGGATCCGCCTCTGGCTTGTCGATCTTATTTACAGCCACCATAATAGGCACATTAGCCGCCCTGGCATGGTTAATAGCTTCAAGGGTTTGAGGCATTACCCCATCGTCAGCAGCGACAACCAAAACAACCAGATCGGTTACTTCCGCCCCTCGGGCACGCATAGCCGTGAATGCCTCATGGCCTGGCGTATCAAGGAATACTACTTGCCCATTCTCTAGAGTCACATTGTATGCCCCGATATGCTGGGTGATGCCACCCGCCTCACTTTCGATGACGTTGGTCTCCCTTATGGTGTCCAACAGGGATGTCTTGCCGTGGTCCACATGCCCCATAATGGTCACCACAGGCGGTCTGGGTTTCAGTTTCTTGGGATCATCCTTTTCCGGGCGGATCAGTGTGTCTTCCTCGAAAGAGACCTTTTCGGCTTCGTAATCAAATTCGTTTGCGATTAAGGCAGCAGTTTCAAAATCGATGGCCTGATTCAGAGTGACCATCACACCAAGAGTAATTAATTCTTTGATGACTTCTCTTGCCTTCACTCCCATCCGCTTGGCCAAATCTGACACAACGATCGCTTCGTCGATCTTGACACGACGTTTTATGGCCTTGGGGGTAGTAATCAAAGTCTTTTCACCCCCCCTGATGGCTACCCTACCCTTTTGGTACCTCCGGCCCTTACGGGCCCTTAGGGCTTTTTCGTCGTAGAGGTCCGATTTGTCCAAGACCTCCTTTTTCCGAAAGGTGATCTTCTTCTTGAAGAATCGCTTATCTCCTTCTGGTTCAACGGGCTTCTTTTTGCCTTTCTTCTTGGCTTTGCCCCGGGGGGGCGCAGCCGGCCGTTCTTCCTTGGGAACAAGCTTCAGGTGTGCTGCGGGCCTTGCCTTGTCTTTGACCGGCTCAGCCTGCTCCTCTTGTGGAACGACATCTTCAGCCGGTTTGACTTCCGGCATCTTAATGATCTTGGCTGGCTGTTCCTTTTTTCCCTTTGGCTTCTTCTTCGCCCTGGCTTTTTTCGCAGGTTTTTTCTTTTCAGGCTTGGCTTTTGCTTTCGCAGGTTCGGGGGCAGCCTCATCTGGTTTGCCCTCAAGCGGTTCCTCTTCTGTGAGCTTGGACGGGACTTCAGCCTCGGCCTCGGCTTCAGGGGGAATTACTTCTGCCAAAGGTTTCTTCTTGGCGACTTCTCTCCGTCTCCTGATAACCGTGCTCTTTACTCGCTTTTCAGTTACAATTTCTGACTTCCCTCCGAAAATGGCTTCCTTGATGGCATCAACCCTGGCTTCTTCTATGGCACTCATGTGGCTCTTCACAGAGATATCCATCTCTTTCAGCTTTTCCATAAGCATTTTGTTGGTCATATTAAGCTGTTTGGCAAGTTCATAAATTCGGATTTTTGCCATTCATTTCTCCCTGCTTCAATATCCGGGTAATTCTATGCCCATTTCTCCTTCATGGCTCTATGCCAGTGGCCAGCGAGGCAGACTATGTTTCCTTCTGTGGTCCAGACATGTCACCAAGATCTTCCGCATCATCCGCAGCGTCCTCAGGTGCTTCCTGTACGGCCGTTTCTTCGGACGTGTCTTCATCCGGCACCTCAAGGGCCTGCCCGGCCGACTCCAACAGGGCTTGTGCCTTCTTGTCACTGATCCCCTTAATCTGAACCAATTCCTCAACAGAGGCGTTAGCAAGTTCTTCAATCGAATAGAAACCTTGTTCATAAAGGGCATCGGCCGTGCTGGCTCCTATCCCCGGAAGACTCATCAACGAATCATAACTGCTCCGCATGGCCGCACTATAGGTGGTTTCACTCCTTACATCGATGCTCCAGCCCGTCAGCTTGGAAGCAAGGCGCACGTTTTGCCCTCGTTTCCCGATGGCCACTGACAAATATTCATCCGGCACAATCACCTCCATGGACCGGTTGGCTTCGTCAATGACAACGCGGGAGACCTCGGCTGGTGACAGTGCATTGCAAACAAACTTTGCCGGGTCACTGCGCCAAGGAATGATATCGATTTTTTCCCCTTTCAATTCGTGGACCACACTTTGAACCCGTGTCCCTTTCATTCCAACGCACGCACCCACAGGATCAATGTCAGAATCATTGGACGTCACAGCAATCTTTGCACGACTGCCGGGTTCGCGAGCAGCATTCACAATACTTACGATGTCCTCGCTAACTTCTGGCACCTCGGTGTTAAATAAGGCTACCAGGAACTGCGGATGGCTTCTAGACAATATGATCTGCGGACCGCGGGACTCATGCAAGACATCCAATATGTAGGCCCGAATCCTGTCCCCACGACGATAGGTCTCCCTATGAATCTGCTCACGCACAGGAAGTATCGCCTCGGTCCGGCCCAGATTGACGATGATGTCCCGTCTGTCTATCCTTTGAACTATCCCGTTAATGATTTCCCCTTTTCTATTGATAAAACTTTCGTAGATTACATCTCGTTCGGCATCCTTCATCTTCTGGATAATAACCTGCTTTGCCGACTGTGCAGCAATTCTACCAAAGGTCGTTGTATCCATCTTAGTCCCTATGCTATCTCCCACTTGACACCCTGAGTCAAGCTTGCGCCCTTCCTCCAAATCTATTTCCAGGTCTGGTTCGGTGACCTTTTCAACCACGTCTTTGAACTGGAAAACCTCTATTTCGCCACGTTCTTCATCATAGCGGACTTCGATATCTACCTTGGTCCCAAATTTCTTCCTGGCAGCTGATCCGAGTGCTTCTTCAAGTGTCTTAACGAGGATTTCCTTGTCAATTCCCCGGTCACGACTGACCTGTTCAATGACTCTTCCTATGTCAGACATTATCATTTTCGACACCCCACATTCTCAATTGTCGATTGACTATTGAAGATTGTTCTCTCGTTTTTTTCAATCGCCAATATTGATGGAATCGTAAAAAGTCAAATTCGCTCACTCCGTGAGCATTTTTGGGATTCATTTTTCGCTCCGCTAAATCGCG
>SDBT01008078.1_pt1 | contig 17245 bp, 15 predicted proteins | sample 2277101 | NCBI WGS metagenome assembly SDBT01 (sample SAMN10404973, study PRJNA504765) | marine sediment metagenome | isolation source: marine sediment core GS10_PC15, 103 cmbsf | place: Arctic Ocean: Southern Knipovich Ridge | collected 2010
CCTTTGAAATTCATAAGTATTTGCAAACGCCAGACTTAAGTGTTTTGGGCTAAAAATCACTAAGTTCTTTAATAATAAAGAGTTACGTTTTTTGAGAACGAATACTCGGACAAGCTCCTAGAGCTGCTGGAACAGATAGTCCGACTGTATATGTTTTCCTCCCTAAAAAAAGTGCCGACGACTTAAAAAGAGCGCTGGTGACCAGAAAGGCAGCAGAAAAAAGCTTGGCATCGAGAAGTGTTCAGAATACACGCGAGGGACAAGAAGCTCAGCAGGCTATGGAAACTCGTAGAAAGGTAGCAGAAACGGCTCTTGGAAGTGTCTTGAGCGATGTTCTAACCCATGCCAAAGTCTTCTTAGCAGGTGGTTCAGAAATCCAGGGATTACTATTATCTGAGAAGGTAAAAGATGCTGCTGAGCGTTCTCTTTCCCGGCTATATCCAAAATTTGAATTGGCTGATGATCCAAAGTGGGCTACGGTTGTTGAAAGGGCTCGTAAAGGTGCAACCGATGCCCTTGAATTAGTGGGCCATACCGGGGATGTTGAAAAGAATCCTGTCTGCGCGGAAGTATTTAAGTCAATCGGGTCTGGCAAGACCGGTACTTTAATAAGAAAACACTTTGCAGCCAGTCCTTATGGCTGGCCGCGTGATGCTGTGGATGGGGCACTTCTGGTACTGCTTTTAAATGGGCATATCAGCGCCACATATAATGGCAAATCCCTTAAGGTCTCGGAAGTTGACCAAAGAAACATAACCGTCACAGAGTTTCGTTGCGAGACGGTAACAGTCCCGGCAAATCAGAAAATCGCCGTCCGTAAGTTGTTACAAGAAGCAGATGTAAAAACCAAGGCTGGGGATGAACTGTTAGCTATTCCACAATTGTTGGAAAAGATTAAGACACTTATCGATTCTGCAAGCGGCGAGCCACCGCTGCCTGAGAGGCCGAATACTGCTTACATCAAAGATATAGAAGACACCTTAGGTAATGCCCAAATTGTCAAACTTTATGAACAGCGAGAGCGGATTTCTGAGGATTTAAGCAAATGGAAGAAAGATAAAGAAATAATCGAAAAACGTCTGCCGCGATGGAAGACTTGTAATGATTTACTTGAGCATGCAGGCAGTATTGACGTTGCCAAAGAGATAGAACCTCAAGTAGAAGCTATCAAACAGAATAGGTCTCTCCTTGCCGATCCTGATCCGGTTCCAAGTCTCTGTGATAAACTCACTGATGCCTTACGGAATGAGTTAACTCAAGCACACGGAAAATGTCAGAAAGTCTCTGACGAACAAATGAATCAGTTGTCAAATACTAAAATTTGGAAAAGGCTATCCAAACAACAACAAAATGAAGTTCTCGATTCTAATAGTATTTCAGATATTCAGAAAATCAACGTAGGTACTGAAAAGGCTCTGTTGGATACACTTAATGAGAAAGACCTAGAACAATGGAATACATTGTGCGATGCACTACCTGGCCGGTTTCAGGCCGCATTGACCGAGGCTGCTAAGTTGTTGGAGCCTAAGGCTAAACGAATAACTCTTCCGAATGCAACTATTAAGAATGAACAAGAGGCAGATCAATGGTTGCAACAGGCAAGAAAAGAGATACTTGCTAATTTGAAGGATGGGCCGGTGATTTTGTAATTAGGAATGAACTGAAAGCATGGCTGCATTACATCCAAATCTGAGAAAAAAGCTTGAAAAGACGGTTGTCAAAGCAAGAGACATTGCGGAAAAGGCCGCACAGGATGCTTTGCAGACTTTGGCTGTGGACAATCATGAGCCATTCTCACACATGACCACCGAGCAGCGGGACCTTCGCATAAAATTGCGAGCACACGGTCGAGCCATAGGTGATACCTTAGATGCAAAAGGCCGGCAAGCTTTGTATCACTTGGCTTTAGAAACAGCATATCAACATTGGCATAGAATGCTATTTGCCCGCTTCTTAGCAGAGAACAACCTTTTAATGCATCCCGATGGAGTGCCTGTAACACTCGATGAATGCGAAGAACTGGCTGTTGAAGAAGGATTGGATAAATGGGAGCTGGCAAGTAAATATGCTGCAAAGATGTTGCCCGCCATATTCCGCCCTGGTGATCCGACACTTCAAGTTGAATTAGCACCAGAAGATAAGCTTGAACTTGAAAAATTAGTTGCCGATCTCGAGCTGGATATCTTTACAGCCAACGACAGCTTAGGATGGGTGTATCAATTCTGGCAGTCCAAAAAGAAAGATGAAGTTAACCGCTCTGAAAAGAAGATCGGGGCTGATGAGCTGCCTGCAGTTACCCAGCTATTTACTGAAGACTATATGGTCAAGTTCCTACTTCATAATAGTCTTGGTGCCTGGTGGGTGGGGAAATTCCTGATAAAGAATCCAGAAATAGCGACGAACAAAGACCTTACTGAAGATGATTTGCGTAAGGCTGTCAACTTTGATGACTATCAATTTGAATTCTTGCGGTTTATTTTTGATGAAGCAAAAGGTCAGTGGCTCCCTGCTGCAGGGTGTTTTGAAGGCTGGCCTAAAAAAGCAAAAGATGTCACTATTCTTGACCCTAGCTGTGGCTCAGGTCATTTCTTAGTTGCTACATTTGAATTGATGGTTCGTATACGTATCGCTGAAGAAGACTTATCGACAATAGAGGCAATTGACGCAGTTTTGCGGGACAATATTTTCGGCATGGAGATAGATACACGTTGTACCCAGATAGCGGCTTTTGCTTTGGCAATAGCTGCCTGGACGTATTCTGGCACAGAAGGTTTCCGAGCTTTACCAGAGTTCAACATTGCCTGCAGTGGTATTCCAGTTACTGCCAAGAAGGAAGATTGGCTAAAGCTTGCCAATGGGAACGAGAAGCTCAAGAATGGGATGGATAGATTGTGGACTCTATTCCGCCAGGCACCTGTACTAGGAAGTCTCATCGAACCTACTGTTGGGGATAAACATGAGCTTATTGAGGCTTCGTTTGATAACCTACAGCCATTGCTGGAAAAGGCTCTTGAGTCAGAAAAGACAAAGGCAGATTTTGACTTGAATGAAACAGCTGTTGCTGCGAAAGGAATTGCTCAAGCTACCAAAGTTCTCGCAAATAAATACACTCTTACACTCACTAATGTCCCATATCTCTCAAGCCAGAAACACGATTTAGTTCTGCACACTTTTTGTGAAGAGTATTATTCATCAGAAAAACTAGACCTAGCAACAGTATTTGTAAGCCGCTGCGTAAAGTTTTGCACTGAATCTGGTCATATTGCCTTAGTGACTCCATATGCTTGGTTATTTCAAACCGCTTATAAAAAATTAAGAAAAAGATATCTATCAGAAGGAAGTCTTTTATTACTTTCTCATCTCGGGCCAGGCGCTTTTGATACGATTTCTGGGGAAGTAGTCAATGTTTGCTTGTTTATACTTGGAAAAAAGTATAAGGAATCAAACAAATATACGGGAATCGATGTTTCTGAGTCTCGTGGGGCAATAATTAAAACTCGACAATTGATTTCTGACAAAATAACAACTTTTTCTCAAGGAGACCAGCTTAAAAATCCTGACCATAGAATATTACTTCAAGTATGTGTTTCTACAAACTATATGTCTGATTACGCGATTGCGCCTCAGGGCATCAAAACTGGAGATGATGATAGGTGGAGAAGATGCTTTTGGGAATTATTTAGAATATACGCAGGTTGGGAATATTATCAAAGTACTGTAAATGTGCAATTATACTATGGCGGACGAGAGCACATAATAGACTGGAGTAAAGAGGGCAAAGGAATGCCTTGTAGAAGACCATTAAACGAAGCAGTTGGCAATTTAGGAGTTGCAGTTAGTCAAACTGGGAATTTATCAACAACAATATATACAGGCCAAAGATATGATAGTAATGTTGGCCCAATAGTCCCCAAAAACCCAAATCATTTGCTAGCTTTATGGGCTTATTGTTCATCAGAAGAATATTGTGCAGAAATTCGTAAGATAGATAAATCATTAAAAGTAACAAATGCTACTCTTCTAAAGGTTCCTTTTGAACTTGAGAGATGGCAAAAAGTAGTAGAAGAAAAATATCCAAATGGTTTACCTGAGCCTTATTCAGATGATCCAACGCAATGGATATTTAAGGGCACGATTAATACTACAACCGAACATTTGCAGGTAGTTGTCGCAAGATTGTTAGGATACCGCTGGCCTGAACAAGCAGATGAGACTGAAATAGAAAAATTAGTTGATGAAGATGGGATAGTCTGTATTCCTGCCGTGGGGGGTGAGCAACCCGCATCTGACAGATTAAGGGCGATCTTAGCATCTGCGTTCGGTAACGAGTGGTCACCTGCAAAGGAAAGTGACTTGCTTACCTCCGTTGAGGCAAGAAAAGGCTTGGAAGATTGGTTACGTAATAATTTTTTTGAACAGCATTACAAGCTATTCCATCATCGGCCCTTCATCTGGCACATTTGGGATGGTGAACGAGATGGCTTTGCCGCTTTGGTCAATTATCACAAGCTCGATAAAAAACTTTTAGAGACACTCACCTATAGCTACCTGGGTGACTGGATTAATAAGCAAAAGTCGGATTTTGAAGCGGGAATCTCTGGAGCCGATATACGAATGTTAGCGGCCCAAGTCCTGCAAAAGAAACTACAACTGATTCTCAGGGGCGAAAAGCCGTACGATATCTTTGTTCGCTGGAAACCTATCGAAGAACAGCCTATTGGCTGGCAGCTGGACTTAAATGATGGTGTGCGAATGAATATTCGACCATTCTTTGAAGCAGATATTCTTAGGAAAAAGCCAAATATTAAATGGAAAAAAGACCGTGGCAAGGAACCGACCAGGCCCAAGGAGCAATACCCATGGTTCTGGGATGGGGATGAATTTACCGGAGAGCGTGTCAACGATGTGCACCTGAGTTTACAAGAAAAGCAGGAGGCAAGGGAAAAAGCAGCTAAGGAGGCTGTTAAGTAATGATCGATGATAAAACCAAAACTGTTTTTGATGCTATTTTGGAGTTATTGGAAAGGGCTGCTGAATATAACAAGAACGATGTATCTAAACCTGCAGCTATTCTTTGGACAGACAAAGACAGCCAGTGGCTCAGTTTAGCTAATAAGCTGAGAACAGCTTTACCTCATTTCTTAACTTTGGGCGATTATGAACCGGATATAAAGCAAGGCCCGGGAATATGGCTAAGAGGTATGATTGCCAAGACACTTGAAGGAACCAATTGGCCTGAGGAAGACATCCCTATTATTTACATGCCTAATGTAAGCAGGCAGGAACTAAGAGCGGTTGAAGAATGTCCGGAGCATCTTAAGCCAATAGTCGAATTGCAGTTTCGAGGGGTCTTTTGGACACAGAAAAACGCAAAAGACTGGACGATTTTATCGTTTCTGCAAAGTAATGATGGTGGTCTCGGATTGGATGTTGCCCACGACAACAAAACGAAAGAAGCCATGGTACAGGCTCTGGTTCAATTAGCTGAGACTCCCATTCAGCAACTGCAGGGCAGGAAACTTGAGGCGGAGGATTTTTATGCTTTGATTCGACCGGACCCGGTCAGGGATATTTTACTTTGGATGAATAACCCGGATGCGATGAAAAGAACATGGAGCACTGGCAGTTACGAGGCATTTAAGAACCGCTGTAAAGAGATGTACGACTTTGAACCTGAAAGGGATGGCGCTTTAGTGGCAGCCGAGAAATTGGGTCTGCGAGAAAACAACTGGAATACGGTATGGCAAAGATTTGCTGAGGCACCTCAAAATTATCCGGATATCCCTGAACTGTTAAAAAAAGCAAAACCTGCCGAGCTATTTGCAGAAAAATCGTCCTGGCCACAGGATAATAGTCAAGAGGAAGATAAACTTCGAAATGAACTTATATCTTGCAGTGATTTGAATCCCGCTGAAGCGAGCAAGAAGATCGTACAATTAGAATCAAAACATAACCAAAGACGCGAATGGGTGTGGGCAAAATTGGGCCAAGCGCCATTAGCCTTTGCTCTAAAATATCTACACGAAGTTGCCTTGTTAACGGCTAAGCCACTTGCTAAATCATCCTTGGGAGAGATGGCGAAGGCCTATGTTGAAGCGGATTACAAAGCTGACTTGGCTGTGTTGAAAGCTATATCCTGCTGTGATGAAGCGGAACCAAGAGACATCTCAGCGGTAACCTGTGTAATTCGTGTCTTATATATGCCTTATCTGAGAGATTGTGCTGATCATTTCCAAAAACTCATTGATTCAAATGATCTGCAGGACTTGAGGTCAAAAGAAAGTATAGAGGCAGAAGAAAGCGAATGTCTGTTATTTGCTGATGGCCTTCGATTTGATATTGGCATGCAATTGTGTGAAGTCTTAAAAGGCAAAGGAATCGAAGTTTCTATAAACTCAACCGCCGCTGCGGTGCCTTCGGTGACAGGAACAGCTAAGGCCGCTATTTCACCAATAGCTGATCTTCTTTCGACATCGTCAGAGAGCGATGAATTTGTTCCGACAGTAAAGGAAAGCCAAAGACCTTTGACATATGACATTTCGCACAGGTTATTGGAAGGAAAAGGCTATCAGATCCTCGATCACAATGAGACTGGGGATCCTGAAAAGAAGGCCTGGACAGAGCATGGGGAGATAGACAGCTTTGGCCATAAGCATGGGATAAAATTAGCTCATCATATCTTTACGGAAATTGATTCCATTGCCAATCGAATTACTAATTTACTTAAAGCAGGTTACAGGAAGGTGAAAATTATCACAGACCACGGCTGGTTGCTTGTGCCTGGCGATTTGCCAAAGGCAGACCTGCCACATTATTTGACAAACACCCGATGGGGACGTTGCGCAAAAATCAAGGAGAACATCCAGGTGGATTTTCCATCACAGCCTTGGCACTTTAACAAGGACGTTCAGATCGTGTCTCCGCACGGTATTGATGTCTTCTATGGAGGCATGGAATACAGTCATGGCGGAACGAGTCTACAGGAAATGATTGTGCCAGTATTGACCGCAACTTTGGCTAAAAGAAAAACCGAGGTCCAAATTGCAAGCATTAAATGGGTTGGTTTGAGGTGTCGAATCGAATTGGCCGGCGAGTATACTGGTTGTTGCATTGTTATTAGAACTAAGCCAGCTGATGCCAAAACATCCCTAACGGGGACCGCATCTGTCAGCAGGGATGGAACCACTTCTGTACTGGTTGAAGATGATACGAAAATTGGAGAAACAGCAGCGATAGTTGTTATGGATTCACAAAATGAAATCTTGGCAAAGCAAGCAGTAATCATTGGCTCATAGGAGAATACATATGCAACCAGATAACATAGACCAAATTGCAGCAAAATCTTTCGAGGGCTATATTGTCAGGAAAGATTTAGTGAGAATGTTCAAGGGACAATATCCTGTGCCAACATATGTTGGTGAGTTTTTGCTTGGTAGGTATTGTGCTACGACTGTTCAAGATGAAATTGATGAAGGTCTTGAGATTGTGCAGAGACAACTGCGGAACCGGACGGTTCGTGCCGGTGAAGAAGAATTGTTCAAAGCAAGAGCACGAGAAGAAGGTAAAATAAGAATCATTGACATTATTACCGCACGATTAGATTCTAAGACAGATTCGTATATTGCTACCTTGCCTACACTTCGTTTGAATGACATTCGTATTGATGCTGAAACGGTTACCGATAATCAGCGGATGCTGACTGGCGGGTTCTACGCAGAGGTTGAACTGTCTTATGATGCAGGAATAGCTCAGGAAAAAAACGGAAGGCCATTTGGTATCGAATCTATTCGACCTATTCAGCTTTCGACAAGGGATGTCCTCAAGACTCTGATACAAGGCCGTCAAATGTTTACAACCGAGGAATGGAAAAAATTCTTGATTAGAAGTGTCGGTCTTGAGCCAGAAACCATGTCTTCCCGTGCTCAGGATGTTGCCCTATTAAGAATGGTTCCCTTTGCTGAGCGAAATTATAATATGGTTGAACTTGGTCCAAGAGGAACGGGCAAAAGCCATCTGTTTCAGCAGGTTTCACCGAATGCACATCTCATATCTGGAGGTAAGGCAACCGTTGCGAGAATGTTTGTTAATAATTCGACCGGACAACGTGGTCTCGTATGTCAGTACGATGTTGTCTGCTTTGATGAGATTTCTGGTATTTCTTTTGATCAGAAAGATGGCGTCAACATTATGAAGGGATATATGGAATCCGGGGAGTTTAGCAGGGGTAAGGAATCGATACGTGCAGACGGCTCGATCGTAATGGTGGGAAATTTCGAAGTTGATGTGGAGCACCAGCAGCGAATAGGACATTTATTTGGACCATTGCCTCCTGAAATGAAGGATGACACCGCCTTTATGGACAGATTGCATTCCTATGTTCCTGGCTGGGATTTTCCAAAGATCGCAAAAGAATTGCTAACCGACCACTTTGGGCTTGTCAGTGATTATATTTCCGAAGCATGGTCGGAATTAAGACGACTTTCCCGAGTCAATACTCTTCAAGGCAGGGTATTTTGGGGAGGTGCCTTAAGTGGCAGAGATACTACGGCGGTTCTTAGAACTGTTAGCGGCCTGCTAAAGCTGATTCATCCGGATCCTGAAGCAGAAGTGCCCGACGAGGATCTGGAGTGGGCCGTGCGTCTTGCGTTAGAGTGTCGTAGAAGAGTAAAAGAACAACAGAAAAGAATCGGATCGGCTGAGTTCAGGAATACACATTTCAGCTATCAGATTGGAACTGAGGGTATTGAGAAATTTGTATCAACACCAGAAATACAAAGTGAGAGCAATATCGGATCGGACCCATTACCACCTGGTCAGGTTTGGGCGATTAATCCTGCAACTGGTGATGAAAACTCTGGCCTGTACCGCGTTGAAGTCACAGTAGGTCCAGGTTCAGGAGTCAAAATCCTCAATAGACCTGCTCCAAAACCATTTTCTGAGAGTGTTCGCTATGCAGAGCAAAATCTGTATACCCAGGCCAAGACGTTAGTAGGCGACAGAGAGCCCCGGTCTCATGAATTCTCAATACAGTTAAGATCGTTTGACGTTTCCAGAAGTGGTTCATCTTTAGGCCTGCCTATGCTTCTAGCGCTTTGCAGTGCTTTACTCGAAAAATCAATTAAAGGGGGCTTAGTGATTGTCGGAGGCTTAAATTTAGGTGGATCGATTGATCCAGTTCACAATGCTGTAACGGTTACAGAAATTGCCATTGAAAAAGGTGCCGAAATGTTGTTGATACCCGTCTCATCAAGGAAACAGCTTTATGAACTATCAGATGAGATGGCGACGAAAATTAATATACAATTTTACTCTGATACCAGAGAAGCGTTAATCAAATCGTTGTGCGAGTAAACTCATATGGTTAATAAGAATAGTGAAAAATATGTTAAGGCAAGGGCAAGTTTGCCGGTGGAATTAAGACCAGTGTATGAAGATATTGTTGAGCATTACGCCTTTCATACACAACGTTTATTTGGAAGAGGCTATGTTGCATATGAGGTATTAGCATCCTTAGTTCGCGATGGTTGGCGGTGTTCTGCTGAACCATGCGAAAGAGCATAAAATACCAACAGAAATGTTTAATGAATAATCATATTTTACAGATATCAAGCACAAAAATAGTAAAGTTCATTAAATCTTCTCAAAGCAGAATAATACTTGTTGCGCCTGCTAACAGTCAAAGGTAGTAGGTAGCCGTCTTTTGTAAAAAAGAATTTAAGGGTGGTAATATTGCCCGATTCGTAGAACCATTTTTCAAAATTCAAACCTGTCTTATGACTAACCGTACTCAATTCGCCACATCAGACAAACCTAAATATACTATACAGGACTCGACTGCCTGAAGGTTCTCAGCCTGAATATTAAGCACCGATATCCTATGAGTTTAAGAAGAGTGGGGCACCCTTGTCTTTACGCATTATATCTCTTGCGAATTTGATTAATGATCCCAACTGTTGTGCAGTAGTCTGTGGTTGGTTGTTTTTCCCTTTTACTTAGCCATAATCTTATCTAAATTATCTTGTTAACATTTCAGCTTGAGACTGCATTATGCAGTTTAAATTCCATTGAACTTTGCCAAATTCAGTATTCTCGTATTTCTCCTTAATACCTGATACGAATTCAATTTCAAAATCATCTCGCATAAAAGAATCTCTCGTATTTAGATTAACTACTCTGAGTAATCTCCACAAATGCGGCTTAGTAAACCTAAAACTTTGTTTAAGACGCTCACAATATCCACTATGATTAACTTGTCGTACAGGCAAAATGTAATTACATATCCAATGAGGGTTGTCAGTTGTTGTATCTTCAACATGTGTAGAAAAATGACGAATTCCATCAAAATCAGTAATGTTTTTTGTAAGCCACTGCAATAATATCTGTGGAATAATATATTCTGGTTTAAAATTGGCCTTAGGATATAGCGATTTGATTGAACAGGCAGCAATTAATGGCCAAAGAACAATTTGGGCACTCAAGAACCGATTTTGGTCATCGTCTAATGTGTCTGATTTTTGTGCTAACCAATTAGCAATCCATTTTGGGGTTTTTGAAAAATCTAAAAATTTAAGCCCAGGATCACAGTTTACCACAAAAGCAGAGGCATGTATGTCTTCAAAATTCGGACTTCCCATTTCGCGCCAACAAGTATAAAGCGATCCCCCAAGATAAAGACATGGCAATCCTGGGATACTATACCTTTGCGTAGAGACTATATGTCTCTGATCAAAAGGAATGTGAAAAATTTCTTTCCGAGAAATATCTGTATTACAGCCAAGACGCATCCTATATAGTCTATTAGTTTTCACATCACTGACCTTAGGCACCCATAGTTGTTCTAACAAAGGCTTGAAAGAGTCCAACTCTGGCTTCAGGTCATTATATGCTTCATATGGATGCCCATTAAGATATTCAGCTACTGTTTTTTTAATTGAACGGCATAACCTTTTCGCGTTATCGGTATGATTTGTGACTAATAGAGAAATACCATCATTACCCGAAATATGGTTTAAGATATCGATATAATTATCAATCACATTTGAGATATATTGACAAAAATCGTTTTCGCCCCTAATTAAGGGTAGCTGTATTTCTTGTTTTGGAAAAAAATCTTTAGCTTCCATTTTTCTCCTTATGCTGCATATAGTTCCATTTGAACCGCTGCCGAAAATGTACACTGGAAAAATGGAATTTACAAGGAAAAAATGAAAGTGAAGTTATAGGTTTTGATTTGATGTAAGTTAAAGTTTAAGGGTATCTTGAATACATAAGAAATATTTATTTGAGGCCGAAAGAAATGCATGAAAACATGCAGAATATTGTTTTGAAAATCAATATTTTAGACACGAATATTAATTTACAGGCTAATATTGCGGTTTTACTCATTTAATATTTTTATTGTTATCTCATCTGTAATGGTCGTATCGACGTTACATACAAACTGCTCAAAAACCGTGTAAAACCCGTACATGTTCTCCAATATTTGACACAAATGTTCCTCATCTTTTGTGACACGTTTTTTGGATTTTGTGGTCTACGTACCCTCTCAATTAAATATTATCATTTTCAATGTATTTGATGGCTTTTAGTGTTGTTTGTGGAATATTCATCTCCGTCAAAAAAGCCCATAATGTAGGCAAATAAAAAAAAATACATTAGCCAGGAGAACCTCGAAGAGAAAAGAAGAACTCAAATTTATTGGCTATTTCTCTCTTGAACTTGAAGCTACCCATTCGATAAGTATACGACCACTCCGCGTCAGCTCTAGTGGGACTGCCAGTGCCAAAATGCAGGAAGGATGGGAATATAGCAGTAAAAATTCTTTCTTAGTCAAAAAATAATCGCCGATAAAAGGTCCCTTTTGACGGGAGTACGCAACATTTAATAGAAAATTAGAAATAGTTTATCAGAATAGCGATTTGAATTTGACATTGCCTATACAAATTTGTTATAATAACACGTGAGCGAGAGGACTATATCTATGGAAACTTTAATGGGAAAAAATTGTTACTTCACTGCATCCAGCAGCAAAGCTTACAGTGACGCTGTGCGTTCTCTGTCTATAACTGGCAGAGAAATAGTGTTTAGTGTTAGTGCGCGCTCTTTTAGCTACAATCTTTTAGCTAGAAGCTTTAGCGCGCGCTCATTTAGCCAGGACAAAAGGAGATTTTAAATGAATATAACATGAAAAATTAGCCATACTAAAATAGGTAACAACAATATCAGCACGTAGAAGGTGAACTTAGGCACTTTTTACGGGCTATTTTTTTTGCTCTTGTCACTTTATTGGTGTAAGACAGGCAGATTGTTTTTAGGCCGCTGAGTAGGCGGCCTTTGTTTTGCGCTTGTTGTCCTATTGATGTAAGATAAGCTAATTGTTTGTAGGCCACTAAATGAGTGGCCAATTTTATGCGCTTAATAAAGCGAGAGGAGGTTAAATGATGAGCATGGGGATATGTGATGTCAAAGAATGTAGAAGAAAAACCTATATGGGCTGGAGGTCGCTTGCAGTATCCATCGGTCGCCAGGTCTGTGAGTATCACTGGAAGAAACACAGTGACGCAAACGATGAGTTCGACTTACATGAAGTCTTTGACTTCCCAAGATTCTGTGTAGAGCGAGATAATGTGGCTTCAGTCTCCAGGGGAAAACTCAGGCTGTGTAGTTGTGGTACTGAGCTTTTGCCAAGACATCGATATTGCAAAGAGTGTGCAAAGGAGCGAGAACGTAAGCGAAAGAGGGAGTACCGGCGAAGAAGTACGGAGAAACACCAACAGGCTCTTGAACAATTAGCTGATCAGCAAAATATCCCGAGATGCAAAGATTGTGGTCTAGAGCGACTGCTAGGACACACCTACTGTGAGAAATGTGCCCGGTGGAGAAGGCAGAAATCTAATAGTAACAGACAAAAAAAATATAGAAGGAGCATTCGATTCTAAGGACTTAAGAGTAACGTTTTTGGGTAATGAAAATCCTTGTTTTTGAGGTCAAGAATAATGGAAAAATGTAGCGATTTTAGTGGAAAGGCATAATTTCGCGAAGGCAATAAAACAGCTACATAAAAGCGTTATAGGAAAGGGGGGCAGTTAAAATGATATGATAGAATTGTGAAAAAAAATGTTTAAATAATGAATTATTAAAATTATTTGAGGAGGGTAATTAAATGGCAAATTTAATTGCTAAAATTACTAATGACAAGTTACTAATTGACATTTCCATCAACAAGACGTTGGTACCGAGCAGCACTGGTAAGACCTTGCTTGTGGCCAGCAGTCGTGGTCCTAAGAAAACCAATGCTGAGGTAGATGGAAAGCAAGTTTATGTCAATTTAAGTGCTTATGTTTACCCAAGCTAAAATCTTGGGTAAAGGCGAAGACAAAAGGGCTGGCGGTAGAACTGCTGCCAGTCCTTTTTGTACAATTTGGCAGGTGAATTATGCCAGACGGTTAGAACAATGGGAGGGCAAATAAATGATTGAAAAAAAACTCACAAATAGTACCAGTAATAGAGCAGAACAAGATAAAACAATTTTAGAATATGCTTTGGATTATTATGACAAACATGGATTGTGTGTAATTCCAATTCCGCTGGATAAAAAACAGGCTCAAATCGAGTGGAAGAAATACCAGACGGAACGCCCTGACAGAGAGCAGCTACATGAATGGTTCAAGGATAATTTCATTGTAAATGGAAATATTGCTGTAGTAGTAGGTGAAGTCTCAGGTGGACTTACTATCCTTGATTTTGATGCGATGGATTTATATGAGCGTTGGAAAAGTGAGAATCCAGGTCTTGCAGAGACATTGCCAACTGTCAAGACATCACGAGGTATGCACGTTTATTTTCGGTCAACATTAGATAAGAACCAAGAATATAAGGAAATCAAACTTTTCGCTACAGATGGATACGTATTGCTGCCACCTTCAGTACATCCAGATGGCACAGAGTACGAATGGGTCATAAAGCCAAATGGGGAATTGCCGGTACTTAATCCCCTTGAATGGGAACTGGAGGGGTTGACAGAAGAGACAGAAGAAACAGAAGAAATAGAAGATATAGAAGAAACTGAAGATATAGAAGCAAATACAAAGATAGTTAATACAAAAATCCCAGGGTTAAGTATAGGTGGTTTGAATAAAGATATTTTAGAAAAAATAAACAAAATAATTAGTAGCACGCAGCCCAGCACTGTAGGCGAACGCAATGAATATATATTTCCTTTCTGTCAATGGATGAAAGGAATACCAGAATTAGCTGGGCTCCCTACCAAAAAGCTGAAACCTATTGTTAGGGAATGGCATAAAAGAGCATTGCCTGTTATTGGTACCAAACCCTTCGTAGAAACCTGGAGTGATTTTGTTGTTGGCTGGAATAGGGTTAAATGGCCAAAAGGTGAAGCCCTGAAAAAGGTGGTGCAGGCAGCTCTGGAAGCTCAAGATACCTTACCCGAAGCCGAAGAGTATGATTCTACAAAAGTTCAGTTATTAGTTAGAATCTGTTATGAATTTCAAAAACTACAAGGAAAAGAGCCTTTTTGGTTGTCCTGCTATGATGCTGGTAAGAGTGTTGGAGTATCCCACACAAAAGCTAATGACTGGTTGGAAATGTTGGTAGCTGATGAGATACTTGAACTTGTTAAAAAAAATACAACTGAATACGCTACCAGATATAAATATATTGGAGGGGAACGCAATGATTAAAAGAGCGATTAAAATGGCAAGTTATTTTGGGAATGTACCTAAAGAATCCCAGTACTATCAGACCAAGAAGATGCGTTACCTTGTCAGGATTTGCTATCAGCATCAAAAGGTAACCACTCCTGAGCCTTTTTCTTTTTCTTGGAACGAAGTAGCGAGTATTCTAAAAGTTTCGCCTTGGTGTGCTGGTAGTTATCTTCGCGACTTGATAAGTGATGGGATAATTGCAGTTGTAGAAGAACATACAGAAACCGACGCTACCAAGTACAGATATATCGGTGGGGGAAATAAGTAAAATGAAACAAACAAATTCCGAAAACAAGTTCTTTGGAGCCGCTTCTGTCTTGCCTGACGGCAATGGTGGTTTTACACCATGTCCTTGCCTAATGACTGAAGAAGAAGTGATACGCTTTTTGCGTATACCAGAAACCAGCAAGGCCCAGAACTATAGCAATGTGATTGCCAATCTTAAGCGAATGCAGGGCTTACCGTGTATTCATATATGTAGACAGCCTATGTATCCAAGAGATGCTGTTCTGGAGTGGATCGGGAAAAGAATTGATAAAGAAATGTGCGGAAGGGGGATTGCATGATGAGTTTTTGTTATAAAATTTTAGCTGTTTTTGTTATAATGCAAGTGGATCGGTCTTGCCAGTTATTTAGAAAGGAGGTCCAAAAATGAACGAACTGGTAAGACTCAGAACAAAAGCATCACGTGATGGCAAAAGCTTCAAATACTTTCTTGATTACGTGGACGAGAACGGCAAGAGAAGGCGGACTTCTCTAAGACATGCAGACAGGCGTAAAGCTGAGCGGCAAAGGACCCAAAAAGAAAGAGAACTGCGAATGGGTATAGTCGCACCAGAATCAATGAAACTTAGTGATTTTGTGGAGGACAGTTTGATTAAAACCGGTGACCAGATCAGGGAAAGCACTCACCAGGAGTATGCATCGGCTATGGAGGATTTCATAAGCGTTATCGGTGATATCGACTACCAGCAGGTTATGCTTGATCATGGTGAGTTATACCGGCAGCGTTGTCTGGATCGTGGTAACAGGCCAGCAACTGTCTCGAAGAAATTACGGCACCTAAAGAGGTTTTTTCAATTGGCTGTTGACCGAAAACAACTGGATGAGAACCTGCTCAGGCAAGTCAAGTTGCCGCGTTCTCCTAAGAAGAAGGTTGAGATATACACTGGTGAAGAGTGCCAGCGTGTTCTAAAATCTGCGGGAGATTCGTGGGCCGAGAACTCTGTCGACTGGGAATTACTTATCCTTGTCGCCTTAGCCACTGGAATGAGGCGAGCCGAACTGCTAAATTCAACGTGGAGAGACGTTAACTTCAGTGCTATGACTGTCGAGGTTAATCCCAAGGAAGACACAGAAGAGACCTGGCTGTGGTATGTCAAGGATACAGATCGCAGGACCTTACCTTTGACTGAGGAAATCACGTCGATGCTGGCAGATCATCAGAGTCGACAACCTGAAGGTTATCCGTATATTTTTGTTCCGCCAATTCGCTATGAGCATATCCAGAAGCTCCGCCAAGATGACAAGTGGACACTGTCTGACTCCCGGCTGAGGATCATCAACAATTTCGGTCGTCAGTTCGGGAAGATTCTTAGAAGGGCGAATGTCCGGGAACTTAAGTTCCATGACTTGCGAAACACGGCTTTAAGTAACTGGTTTGCCAACGGTATGAAGGAATACGACGTAATGAACCTTGCTGGCCATTCAAGTTTTTCTACGACTCACAAGTTTTACCTGGCTGTAGCGGACGATTTAGTTGACCGTGCGAGGAAGGCAACGGACAAAGCCTTCCGTAAGAATTTGGCACGCACTTGGCACGCACCCCCCAAAACAAGTGGCACAAAAAAAGCTGGCAGCCATAAACGACTGTCAGCTAAGCACTTAAAAATGGGCAGGAGTGGATTTGAACCACCGACACACGGATTTTCAGTCCGTTGCTCTACCAACTGAGCTACCTGCCCGTAAAACTCAGAACCCGAGTATCTCGGGGCTCAAATTTAACCCAAAAAAAATGATATTGCAAGTAATTTAAAAGAATTCGCCGGGTATGCCGCGTCCTGTCCCACAGGGGAAAGTCAGCAGCACACCCGGCGAAAATGAAGGGAACCCCGCCTTGCGGGAACCCAAAATCATTTATCCGCGAGGTACTCGCTTAATTAACGAATCTGGACGGTCATATGGCTTCTAAGTTCTTCCAGACGCTCAGAAGGACTACTCAGGCCACCAATAATGGTGTACACTCTTAAGGACTCTCTGCCGTCTTCATAGATCCCGCGGTGGATTGTAGCCTTGCCGGTTATCTCTGACAAGACGTCAAATGAATAGTCGATGTTGTCCTGTAAGCCTTTGGCGCTGGCCATCAATCTCCTTCCACCGACGGCTATACAACCAGAGACTTTGGAGGACGTTAAATCGAATCCACCGGCGAGCAGCGTCTTCTCGAGGTTCTTTTTCACTGCCTCTGACAGTGTGAACTTGTCCCCGAATTTAGTTACTTTGGTCAGGCCCATTATCGCGCA
>SDBT01008079.1_pt1 | contig 17244 bp, 11 predicted proteins | sample 2277101 | NCBI WGS metagenome assembly SDBT01 (sample SAMN10404973, study PRJNA504765) | marine sediment metagenome | isolation source: marine sediment core GS10_PC15, 103 cmbsf | place: Arctic Ocean: Southern Knipovich Ridge | collected 2010
GCCATATCCGCAGCCTCCTGCTGGTCCATACCGTGACCATGCACCTCGCTCAGATAGCCCCACTCGCTTTTGTCCTTGGGAACGGCAACTCCAACAGAAGCTGCAATCAGCCGTCCGTGTTCGTCCGTATCCGCCCGAGCCATCACACAGTAGCATATTTCGCCGGGAATCAGTCTCCTCAGACCATTATCCCGGCTGATAATCTTGCATTTCGCCGGCAGAATCGAAGAAACTTGTACAAGGTTTTGTTGCGCCACACCTGCCGACCTCCGCGCCTCCTCGAAAGATTTAAGCTGATACTTGTGCTGGCCGACGCCTTTGGTCAAGAATACTTTCGTGGGGGTAAGTTTGCTCATCTACAACTCCAAATATCAGTGCTGCGGTTCAACTCCTTGAATGATTTACCACAACTCGGCGTGCAAATTATATATCTTGTGGGCAGCCTGGCAACAAAAATCTCGTAACACTACCCTTACTTCGAGAACAATGCGTTTTTTGAGTCCGAGCCGGCCCCTGCAGTTTTGAATACCTTACCCCCCACTTACAAAGAATTCATCGCTCAGGTGAACGGCTCAAATCCGACGATAACGCCAGCTACTTATCGACCCGCTTCTGCCGGGAACAACCGTCAATACGCCGCCGACTCCTCGTTCACTGGGGCAAAAAACCAATCATAATTCTTCGAGCATTGAGGTTGACAATTTTAGAGCCAACCCTTATAATTGACCAATGTAAGAGTTTGTCCTTACAAACCTTAGGGCGGAAAAGTGTTCTGCTTAAAGCCGCCGCCGCCGATAAAGCAGCTTGGACAGAAACAAATGCGAACGTAAAGTTTTGTTTCAGGAATAGTTATGGCCGAAGAAAAGACCATCCAGACGCAAACTAACCCGGCTCGAGAGCCCGAGCTGGGCAAGTTCTTCAGAGTCGCTATAAATACCCACGCCAGCGACCTGCACCTCAAGGTCGGCCAGACGCCAAAACTACGCGTCTATGGCCAGATCAAGAATACCACAGGCGAAGTAATGACAGAAGAAACGATAGAGCGCCTGGTTTTTGAGATACTAACCCCCAGCCAGAAAGAAGCTTTTATGAACACCGGCACCATTGATTTCGCCTACGGAATCGCAGACCAGGAACGGTTTCGAATAAATGTCTTTCGCCAGCGAGGCTTAATCAGCCTTGCTGCAAGACGCGTAAACACCGAAATCCAAACTTTCCAACAGCTCAACCTTCCACCCATACTCGAAAAAATATGCGATAAAAACCAAGGCCTGGTCCTGGGTGTCGGGCCCACCGGCTGCGGCAAAACCACAACCATTGTGTCCATGCTGGACTACATAAACCGCGCCCGCTCCTGTCATATCATAACAATCGAAGACCCCATCGAATATCTGATTAAAGACCAAAAGGCGATCGTGTCACAAAGGGAAATCGGAATAGACGTCAGAGACTTCGAGGAAGCCCTGAAATATCTGATGCGCCAGGACCCGGATGTCGTCTGCATCGCAGAAATGAGAGACGCAAAAAGCATCTCAGCCGGCATGAGGGCCGCAGAAACCGGACATCTCGTCCTTGGAACTATGCATTCCTCAAGCGCCACGCACGCCGTCCAGAGACTGCTCGACCTCTTCCCGCAAAACGAAAGAGACCTGGCCAGACAAACCCTGAGCATTGCGATTAATGCTATCATCAGTCAGGTGTTGATACCAAGCATCAAGGAAGGGACCGATAGAATTCCTGCCGTCGAAATCCTTCTTGCAAACTCGACTACCAGAAAACTAATCTCAGAAGGACGCGAAGCCGACCTGCCCAGCCTCATTAGAAGCTGTAAGGAGGAAGGAATGGTTGATATCACTGACAACCTGTTTAAACTGATAATGGACGGCAGTATTGAGCCGAGAGAAGCTTATAAGTATGCACCCAACGTGGACGAGCTTAAAATGGCCTTGAAGGGAATCAGAGCCGATACAACAGGTATTTTATGAGTGGCAATTGTACGTCTTTATAAATGGAGCGGTTCATGCCGAACCTACTGCTAAGCGCCGTCGAATACACCGGCTACATTTCCATAATTAAATTTATCGTATTCCTGCTCCTGTTTTTCCTGTGGCTGCCCGTCATCAGCTGGGTCTACAAGGACGCCGAGTCCGTCGGAGCCAAACAGACCCTCTGGACCGCTATCGTCTTCGGTACGGGAGCAGCAGCGGCAATAATTTGGCTGCTTATCCCGCTCTTCATTATTGGCATGCTCGCCTACCTCGTTGCCGTCGCTGCCACCACCTTAAGCTATCTGATGCACCGCGACACAAGAGTCCCTGAATTCCAGAAAATCCTCGCCGCCGATCACATCAAAGGTCTTTTCTCCAACGAGCAAAAGAAACTTGAAGAGCTCAAGGAGCTCATCTTCATTACCGCCAACAACAATGAAGTCCCCATACCCGAGCCCAAAACACCCGACTTCTTCGGCTATAAAACCGCTTACGATGTCTTAAACGATGCCCTTTGGAGAAGGGCAAGTGACATTATCTTCTCACCGACCCAGGAAAACTATAACACGACCTATTACGTCGATGGAGCAGCGCTAAAACAGCCGCCTGTCCCCAGAGACCAGATGGATTATTTAATCCACTTCCTTAAGAATCTGGCGGACCTGGACCCAAATGAAAAAAGAAAACCACAGAAGGGCCAGTTCAGAATCCACCGGAAAAAAGAGAATATAGACTGGGAAGTCACCACCGCCGGCTCAACCGCCGGCGAGCAGGTCCAGGTCAAACATGTTACTCAGCAAAACATAACGAAGCTGGCTGATATCGGCCTGCCCCAGGAATTGTTCGAACAGCTAAATAAAATACGCGATGCCGAACAAGGCCTGTTCATCGTATCAGGCCCCGGAAAATCCGGCATAACAAGCACCTTCTATTCACTGCTAAGAAACCACGATGCTTTCCTCAACAGTATCAACACCCTCGAAAGAAAACCCAGCACCGAATTGCCGAACATAACCCAAAACATTTACACGCTCAGTGACACGGGCACGACCACTTATGCAAAAAAGCTGCAGGCCATTGTGAGAATGGAGCCCGACGTGGTCGGGGTCGCAGATTGCCAGGATGCAGAAACAGCCAAAATTGCCTGCGCAGCCGTAAAAGACGGAAAAACTGTTTATCTGACCCTTGACGCAGACAACGTAACAAGGGCGCTCGGAAAATGGATAAAATTAGTGGGCGAAAGAAGCCTTGTCACCGATACCCTCCTTGGAATAAGCAACCAGCGCCTGCTTAGAAAACTTTGCGAAGGATGCAAGCAGGCTTACGAACCAAATAAGGAGCTGTTAAGAAAATTCAATATCCCCGCTGAAAAAGCAAAGGTCCTGTACCGAGCCGGAAAAGTCCAGTACGACAAGCGAGGAAAGCCCAGCACCTGCGAAGACTGCCAGGGAACAGGGTTCGTCGGAAGAATGCCGGTATTCGAAATCATTATTATAAACGACCAGCTCAGAGAAGTCGTAAAAAAGTCAAAGTCACTCTCGGAAATCGCAACCCAGTTCAGACGCGCAAAAATGCTTTACCTCCAGGAGCAGGCACTTAGAAGTGTCATCGCCGGAAAAACATCGATAAACGAAATGGTCAGGGTGCTATCAGCAGCAAAAAGGAAAAAAAGGTAAACGTAAAAACTGACAAATTGGAGATATTGCAATGGCCAGCGTAGTTGTTATCGCAATCATTTTAGGCTGTGCCGCCTTTCAGTACCTAAAAGGCACACTCGTTAGATCGTTTGCAACCCTGATAGCAGTTATTTGTGCTGCTATAGCTGCCTTCGCCTACTTCGAACTCCTGGCGAATCTACTTATCAGGCGCGGCAAGCTCATACCCTGGGCTCAGTCCATCTCGTTTGTCCTGCTCTTTATCGTCGCCTTCGCAATCCTGCAGGCTATTGCCTCAGCATTAACGCGGCGAGCCGTTGATTTCGGCGTCATGCCGGAACGCATCGGAAGGGTCTTCTGTGGAATCTTCACCGGCCTTGTCGTTTCCGGCTTTCTACTCACGGCAGTTGCGATGACGCCCCTGCCAATCAAATACCCCTATCAGCGTTTCAGCCAGGCCAGCCCCGACCCCCATAACCCAAAAAGAGCTTTACTAAATGCCGACGGATTCGCCACGGGCTGGTTCAATATCGTAAGTAGCGGCAGCCTTAGCGGCAAAAAAAGTTTCGCCGTCCTGCACAGCGACTTCCTCGACCAGCTCTTCTTAAATCGGCACGGGGAAAAAATACCGGTTATCACCAGAACCGAAGCAATACAAGTGCCCCCTAAGCAGGCCGCCTGGCCCGCCCCCGAAGGACTAAAAGACACGAAGGGTCGACCCGCACCCCAGAAAAGCGGGCACAATCTCACAATCGTCCGCGTCGGAATAAGCAAAAGAGCGCTAAAAGACGCTGGAACATTCACACTCGCCCAGTTAAGATTAATCTGCAAACAAAAAACAGATGTACAAAACCCCCTTGCCGGAAAAGCAGAAAGCGTCTATCCGGTCGGTTATCTGCAAACTGCTGAAAAACTGCAAACAAGAAAACTAAATGACCGGATAGAATTGGAAAGCGGTGACTTCGACGGAAAAACAAGATGGATTGACTTCGCTTTTCACGTGCGCAATGATTCAGTCCCGGTACTTGTCGAGTTCAAGCAGAATAACGCCGTCCTCGTACCCAAACCGGTAGCCTACGCCCAGGCACCGGAGACCGTGCCGTTCATCCCGCTCCAGGATTGTACAAGGGACCTGGGAAAACTCAAACCCATCACTTCTGCCAAAATCCACGGTATCGAACTGGCTGCGCTCATCAAAGTCCTCAGCGGCACAACACTTCAAATAACCGAGCCTAATGACTGGCTAAATGTCCAAACAGCAGGGAGCATGAAACCCGCCCAGTTCGAGGAAGGGGCAACCAGCTATGTCAGGGCCGAACTAAAAATCGAAATACCGCCAGAGGACGAACAGCAACAGCGTAAATCCGGCAGAAGAGGCCGAACCATCGCAAGATTATTAAAACCACTCAAGGGCTACAAACTACTTTCGCTGAAGTGCAACAATCCGTCCACCGGCACGCCAATAAGAACTGACCGGCTGCCTGTCCTTGTTGAGCTTTTGGGCCGAGTCCACCATCCCGTCGGAGTCGTCGCTTCAGGCCGACTCGGAGACAGTATGATTTACGAGGTCGATTATTGTGCGCTAACCGCCGACCAAATACCTGATGGTCTGACCATCGCTGAAGACGGCTCGGTCGCAAAGCCATTCCCGGACACCATCTGGCTTACACAGCAGGTCCAGACTATATCAGAGTTTTATCTCTTGTACCTGGTAAAGCCCGGCAAGGGCGCAATTATTACTTCGGTCCAGCCGGCTGATTCACAAGCCGCCGCAACCTTTGAGGAACACGGGGGTTTCCTCATCAAATAGTCGCCCCTGCAAGCACAAAACATCCCCGCGAAAGTGCTGGCCGGTCGAGATAAGAAATTGCTAACTAACCGCCCCCATTTGGCAAGTGCTACAAAGCCCAGCCGCAATAGCAGCCTAACAGCACACAGCCAATTCTTCCAAATCCAGCTCCATCAGATGCTCGAGATAAACACTCAAATCGTCTTCGGAAAAACTGGCCAGAAACTCCGTCTTGGCACTCTTGTTGATCTGGCAAATACAGTCTATCAATTCCCTTTTACTCATATGCACATCCTTGAGAAACCGTGAACATCATCCTCAAACTACCGCAATATCGACCGCACTTACTTTTTTTCTTTAGCTCATCGCCTCGCACCTCCCTCAACGCCCTATAACCTAAACCACTATATAAAAGCCCCGCCTCTCGCTGCACTACCACATATGGCTGAGCCGCCCGGACACTTTTCACGCGACGTTTCAATGTCCAATAAAATCCCACTCTCAGCCAGCAAACCTAATTCAAAAAAAATTACAAATTTCAATTTTTTTTCACTGCCGCTCGCACACCTGATACGCACTCCACACAGCTAAAAGCCAAAAACACCAAAAACCCAAAGCCATTTTCCCTCAATCAGGCTCGCGCAGCCCTGTTGTGCCTACACCCACTCCATATCTCCTGGGGAAAGATAATACTCTCTGGCAAAAACATTTAAAGCCACCAGAAACGCAGCTATACTCCAACATACCAAACATACTATGAGTCTTATTAATTCTGTCTTCTTATTATGATTATCACTCATCTTGTCCGCTTGAAAAAGTCTGCTACCGCACCATTTTAGCGATTGCCTGCTGATTCATTTATTCCTTCTGCTTGTCCTTCCACCTCAATTTCGCAAAGTGCTTTTTCTCGACATATTCCACATGCCAGTCACTGAACAACACATGACACCCTTTTGCTTCATGGTTTCAGAGTTCAACAATTCTGGTCCGCCAGATTGATTCCACCCGCCTACTCGACGAGTTTCGTGCAGGATATACTGGCGTCTTCTACCGTTTCTCCTGCTTTGACATCGACCTCTATACTCTTCAAAGAAACAAAGTCTCCTCTTTGGCCAACACATTCAACACTGTCTTGTGGACAAAAAGGCGCCACCCTGTCCCACACAGCAACTACTTCATGTCGTCCAGGCGTAATCCCTTGGATGGAAAACTTAACTGACTTGCCGAGACTTGAGTACCCGCTCGTCTCAGAGGCCGCAGGGGCTTCGTCCGGCAACTCAACAATCGAACGTTTACCTGCGTCATATGGGGAACTAAATTCCAGGTCCGCAATAAGATAAGCGTCTGCCTTCGACACTTCCAGCTCATTCGCCCCTGAATCGGAGGGTGCGACGTAAACTCTAAGATACCCTTCTCCTTTGTGAGGTGCTTGGGCATAACTGACAGTAAGATTCAACGAACCCAAAAACGCATATTTCTCATCCACATATATGCCCTCCTTCTCCACGTAATCACTTGGCCCTCGCAAATTTTCCCAATTCGAAAGAATCCGGTCGCCCGCCACCCGCCGCTCTGACCATGAGCAATATCTGAAATCCACCTCCTTACCGCCAACATGCCCTGTATCCATCACTGTGCAAAACTTTCTGTCCTTCAACAATTCTTCTATCAGCGGCCTGTCTTCTGGAACCTTCATTTTTCCAAGAAATTCATATGGCTTGAGGTGCTCCTTGTCCTCTTTTATCAGCGACAGCATTTTCTCCCTTGCTCTCTTGTTCCACCTCAACACCTGCTCTTGCAAACCGTCGACAAGCTCCCCGGATTTCAGCTCCCACGCCAACCATCGCCCCTCCCAGTCTATCCAAATACAGAACAAGCCGTCAATTCTATCGAAAAACTCTATGCTGTTGTACCGCCACCATCGCGAGGACGCCGTGTGTCTGAATTTCTTCCGAAAGTATTCAGCCCCACTCTTTCCCTTCCGGCCAAAAATTCCCCCAAGAGAGTATCTCCGGATAAGCCCGTCCCTTCCATAAAACGCCAGAACGTTACTCCCATAACCCACGTTCCCCCAGTTATCCAGAGTTACTGCGTATTCCCCATCATCTGAGACATACACCTCTCCAGGACTCACCCTGTTGTGTAAGTCTGCCTCCCACAGTAACGTACGATTGCCCGCCTCAACCGAGTAAACCCTGAGTTTGGCTGGTTTGACCGTTTCTCTGCTAAATGCTGGAGGCTCAAAAACTCCCAGACCTCTCCTAACCAATCCGGACGAGGCTGGTGTTATATGCGCAACAATTCTCTCGTTCTCGGAAAAGACCTCGAATTCTGTCGGCCGACGCCAAGAATCACCAATGCTCGCTCGTAAACTCACAAGGCAAACAAAAACACCAAACCAAACTATCCTTCGCCCTGACCTCATTTATTTTTACTCTCCTCTAAAAGCAACGGCTCCAGGCACGGAAGAAAATCGCTCGCATCAGGCTCTTGTTCTAATAAAGGATACAGCATCTTAACGGCTGAAATCACCGTTTGTTTGTTCTCCTTGGGCACTACCTCAAACCGCAACCAGTTCAATTGTGTTCCGTCATCATGAATAAAGGTCTCTGAACTTCCAGACACCTTGCCATTGTAGAAAAGTTCTACCCCACAATCGTTTTCGCCTCTGAAAAACTCATCTTTCAGCAACCTAAGAGCTACAATGGATGCCGGGCCCTTGGTACCTAGAAAAGTAGTCCCGACTACCAATCCTTCTTTGAGTTGATAACGGGTCCAACATCCCTCCAGTTGTTCTTTCTTTAAGCATAAAAGTACTATCTCATCCACATGCCTTCGCAGTCCCTGCCCTTCATCCCATAGAACAACCCAGTATTGATGTGTATCGTTCCAGAAATGGGCACGGACACCTTTTATTGGTGGAACCGTTGAGTGATTGGACCAAACGAATTTGGCAGATAATTCAGGCCGTGAAAAAGGCCATCCACGCCCCCAAGACCGTGGGTCACAAGATGGCCCTGTCTGACAGGATGAACACAGGAACAGTAACAGCCCTAAAAGAGAGTTCTTCAATTTCACTGGCATTTGTCACCTCCCTTACCTGAGATTTCCCATTTAACACTTTTCCGCCTTTCAGAAAAGTCTGCTACCGCACTATTTTAACGATTGCTTGTGGATTTAGTTATTGTTTTTGCTCGTCTTTTCCTTTTTTACTCTTCACATAGCAAAAAGTCTCAAAGAGAGCAATAATGGTTGCGATTGACAACAACCCAAGGACAAATAGTAATTGATAATCCTTTCGTGCCGGTATATATAATCTACATGTACTCAATTCACCCACGGTTGCAAGGGCTAAAAGGACAACGCTGCACCACGATAAAACAAAAATAAATTTGTTCATTGTTCAAATCCTGTTTTCATCGCACCATTTTAACGATTGGCTGTCCTAATTAATTTCTCACCGCCAACCTCTGCTCACTCATACGTACTACATACACCGTGAAATTGTGAAGACAAAGGCTCTCCGAAAAAAATCATATGCCTCGAATGAACAAAAATATGGTCTCTCGTTCCCTTCTTATATGAAGCGAACACAGTGGTTATCATCAGATTGCCCGAATCGCTTTCTTCAACAAACGTTACTCCCGTTGGAGTAGCTATTACCTTGACGTCCACAGAACCCGACCCCCCAATAAAGCGAGCGGTTCCCTTCTTCAAGTCTATGGAGTCAAAAATCATAATGCAGTCCTCGCGCTTCTCCCGCCACCGTCCAATAGTTAGGTTGGGGTCGCCAGCATTCCAATCCGCCGTGCAGCCTTTGCCCAAGAAGCACTTTATTGTTTTCGCCTTCAACAGGGCTCCGAGCGGGTCGTTATCTCTTGCCGAATCGGTCAAGACTTTAACTATGTCATCCTGTTTACCCTCACTACTTTCGGCATCTCCCGTCCGATAGAGAAAACACATGGACACCGTTACCATTGCTATCAAAAGGCAACACTTTTTCGCTTCCATAATTTTCCCTTTCAAAAAGTTCACTTTCACCTCACCATTTTAACGATTGCTTGTCTTAATTCAACACAAGATTTTCCATATCTAAATTCCTACCAAACTTGACCATAAACATGAATCGCACAAATTGCCTTTGTTTGGGTTTGTTTTGCGGAGTGTGAAGCCGCGATCCATTTCATAATCCTTTGTCAAAATTCACGTTAGGTGCATTTCGGACATCGCGCAAATTTGGGCTTGCTTGGGTTTGTTTCCCGTGAGTGTGAAGCCGCGGTCCATTTCATAATCCTTTGTCACAATTCAAGTTACGTGCATTTCGGACATCCCGTAAATTGCCTTTGTTTGGGTTTGTTTTCGCGGCGTCTGAAGCCGCAATTGGTTTTCATAATCCTTTGTCAAAATTCAAGTTACGTGCATTTCGGACATCCCGAAAATTGGCTTTGTTTGTACAAGTGGACACGATTAGCGGCCGAGCAGCAAGCGATGTTCGGTTTCTTCATCGACGTGTCCCTGGCGTTTTATCTTTGCGGAGAGGCTTATTCTTTGAAATTCGAGCATTGCATGGTAGAGGCTCAACTCTATCCGCCGTTCGTACAGTTGGAGTCGGTCGAAGATGGCTGCACCCGAGAAGTCGTCTATTGCCACGTAACCGAGGGTCAGGTCGGCGTCCGAGGTGCCGGGACTGGTTTGCGATTGCTGCTGATTGCTGGGAAAGATTTTTGCCAGTGGACTGGACATATAATCTTCGGTCATTGCGTCAATAGCCTTGTTTTGTATGCGTTCTGCGCGTTTTAGTCGCCAGGAGAGACTGACGATGCGTTCAGCCAAGACAGATTCGGTGGCCCTGAGTGGGTCGAGGTCGGCGAGGATGCGGTCTCGGTGCAGGTTAAAGTCGGCCTGGGTTTCTGAGCTGATTACGGTGTGGCGCGCCAAGAGGCCGTGTTTGACGGCGTTCTGTGAGACTGCGGCCTTGCCTTCGATGGTGCGCGGGCCTGTGGATTTTTGTGCGTTTTGTCGGTTTGCGAGTATTTGTGCTTCAGTAGCCATAATGAAACCCTCCTAATTCATAATTTAATATTTACGATTTACTATTTACTATTCGCCGTTCAGGAGCAATTAGCACCTGAAGCTGGGCCTGCTGGCCTAAAGAACCTTGCCACACCTTGGCGTACGGGCGTGTTTAGTTTTCAAGGAGCGGGGGCAGCTCGGGGAAAGAGCTGTCCCCCTACTATTAGAGCAACGTGCGCGTTTGCGCTGAATTTTCGCGCAACACCAAAATCTAAAATCCCCTAAGTGCTTACCAGCAAAGGAGTAAGAATTTTTGGAAAAATTGGAATTTCACTGAAAACACTTGCGCGTATGATTGAATTTTGGCGCAACCCCCCCTTATTGCACGTAAGTGGTTGGGAGTAAGACTGGATCCCCGCCTACGCGGGGACAAGGGAGTAAAAATTTTTGATAATTCGAAGTGATTCTTGTAAAATTATTGATGTGGTACGGAGAGAATTATGTTTTTTAAGCGTTTAAATGGGAAATGTCAACTTGAACTTCCTGTCAATTAAGGAGGTGATAAATGAGGGCTTTTGAGGTTAAAAACATTGTTTTGGAAGACCGGGCAGTAAAAAAACAATTGGTAATTACAGGGCTCGTTCTGGCCCTGGCTGCAGGCGCATTAGCACACCCTCGCCACACCGACCCGGTGCTTGCTGAATTGAATGATTACCTTGTGGCTTTACAGTTGCTCAAGGACAAAGATTCACGGGCAGAGCAGCTTTTTAAATTGTGGCAAAGTGTACGTGAGGGGTCGTGGGAAATCAGGCGGTTGACCGACAAAGAGAATCTGCCAATTGATGCCCCCGCAGTAAGTGCTCAAATTCTAAAAACCCGGGCGCTCCGGGATGAGCTTCTGCAGCAATGTCGCAGGTATCTATCAGAACAGGAGAACTTGATTCCCACTGCCCGCTTTATACTAGGAGACAAGATTAGCGTTCAGCAGCTGGACACGGTTATTGAGACGCCTGTCGCAAGTCGGGCGGTTGTGCTTGTGAAGGTTGAGAACAGACGGCCAACCGAAGTTTGTGTCGAGCTGTTCAGTGACCGAAGTGACCAGATTTTATTCTGGAAAAAATCAATGGAACTGAGCGCTGACAGCAGCCGCTATACTTTCGCATACGTCGCCCCCGTAAAAGAAAGTCTTGTTAAAAGCACTATTTTTCTGCGAGAAGAAAATGGCGACAGTGCTGAGGTAATAATAAAGGCGTATGGGACGGCACTATCCCCGGAGCCAACAAGTGGCGGTGAGGACCCGTGTGGCGTCCAGCCGGCACGGGACAAATCAATTCGGTTTCGTATCCGCGACCCGGAAACAAACGAGCCGTTAGCGGTTCGGGTGGAAGTACGCGACCAGAACGACAGGTCGTTTTGGACCCCGCTTCGTGGCACTTCTTATGCAGTAACAAAAGAACAGGCCGGCTGGCAGACCCCGCTGTGGCAATTCCAGACAGGACCCTATTTTTATATCGATGGAGAAGCCGAGCTGGGTGTTGACCCTGCAGGTAAAACGGTACGGCTTTATCACGGATTCGAATATGAGCCGGTTGTGATGAAAGTGCCGGACAATGGTGTCGTAGAAGCGGTCCCTCGCAGGTGGGTTAATATGGCAGCTAAGGGCTGGTATTCAGGCCACACACATATTCATACAACGGATGCAGGTATGCCGGTTCAGTTTTCACGATTCTGGCCGCTTGTCGCTCGAGCGGAAGATATCAGCGTATCAAACATCCTTACTCTCAAAGGCGAATGGGAGACAGACCCGATTTACGCAAATGAATATCCTATGGGACTGGTGCAATGGGCTTGCCGGGAAGGGCAAATAATCGCGTATGGACAGGAATATCGCAACAATCCTTATGGCCACTTATGCCTGATAGGAATCGATGAGCTGATCGAGCCAATCAGCACCGGTTCCCTCGGTGAATTAGGCGGGCCGGACTTTCCTCCAAACGCCCTTGTCCTGGATGTCGCGCTGGCACAGAACGCAGCCACCATTGGTGCTCATTTTGGGCTTTCCATCCTGAGTAATAAGCAGATTAAAAGCAGTTGGCCGTCCACCGGCTTCGAGATGCCGGTAGATGTAGCGTTAAAGAAGATTCAAATCGCTGAAGTTTATGGTATCGGAGGTCAGGGAGATGTCTGGTACAAACTGTTAAACTGCGGCTTTGAGCTCCCCGCAACAGCCGGTCCCGACTGGGACATCAAGGACACGCCCCGAACATATGTTTATCTGGGCAGCGAACCGCTGACATTTGAACGCTGGACCGAGGCCCTTAAGCAAGGCAGAAGCATCATCACTAAAGGGCCTATGATATTTCTTACCGTCGATGGACAAAGGCCCGGCGCGAGACTGAATTACTCTAAAAGACCGAAAGAAGTTGTGATTCGTGCTTCTGCCATTTTGCCGGAACAGTCGATTCCCGTTAAAATTATTATCAATGGCAAAGTTGTAGCGGAGGGCAAAGACATCGATAAATCGATAAGGCTTGAGGACAGTTGTTGGATTGCAGCTCGCTGTCGTGGTGCCCACACGAACCCGGTTTATGTAACCCTTGAAGGACGACCCCGTGGCTCTGCCAGGGAAGCCAAAGAATTCCTGGGCGTCATTGACCGTCTGACAAAATGGGTCAACACAAAGGCCTTGTTTGATTCACCGCGGCAGAAGCAAATAGTCCTCGATATCATCCGGCAGGGGCGGGCTGTTTACGAGTCGATTGTGCAGCGGGAGCAACAGGAGATTAACAAAAGGAACTAAAAAATGAGAATATGATTGTTTTCTGTCCCACTTTTAGCTGGGACAGAACACCAGCAGTACCCAGATCAACGCTGTGCTCCGATCACGCCGCAGTTCAATTGGTCCTTCCACCTTCACTAATTCTCTAAGATAAAATATAATCATCGCAACAAGCGAGAACATCCCACAACAAAAGGCGGCCCGAACCAAGTCGGATAATGCGCACGATGGCGCAGAAAGTCAATCCCAGTAATTGCAGAAAGACCACCGCTTACAGCGAGTTCAATTAGCATCAAGAAACGAAATGGTATAGACTTAACTTGCGAACCTGTCATAGCTCCACTCATGTAACCCCCCCGCTGCTATAGCTTCCGGGCACTAACGCTTACCTGGGATTTCCAATTTATGCCTGCTTAGCTACACTGCTGAGCCACATTTCCAATAGAATATCAAGTCTATCTTGAAAATCAACCTTTCTTATTGACTCTGCGTGATGACCTTGCGGCTGATGAGTGAGGGTAATCCATACAACCACCCTACAACCAAAAGGTCGAATAGCGTGTAAAATCGCAAAAATCACCACTTGACGTTGCCTCCAAAAAACGTCGCTTTCGCCCCAAAACATACCCGCAAAGGGACGAATAAGCAAGAGGAAAAAGGAGGAAAAAAAGAAGTAACCACGAAGGACGCGAAAGTAAGGGGTGAGGAGTAAGGAGTGATCCTCGCGCCTGCACCCCCGGCCAGAGACCCGGGCTAAATATAACACGTTCTTGGGAGGCACGGGGTGGAATATACCGACACAAATTGTAGGAAAATACTAAACCGGCCCACCCAAAACGCCGATTTTATGCAGGTAAAGGCCGCTTTTTTTATTGCCTGAAGAAACAAATTTTTCTTTGACAATGGTCCTATATAAATCATAATTATCGCGTTGAAGCCCGCGTTTTATTGCTTCAGCGTAAGTCGACCAACTGGCTCACCCGGGAAGACCAATGGGAAAAAACGAAACAAACTACGATACGGTGTTCGGCAAGTTAGCTGTAGACCAGGGACTGTGCACCGATGCCGAGTTTCGCCGCTCGCTTGAGGAGCTCACATCCCGCCGTAAAATCAGGCCCATAATACTTAAAGACCTTATGATTGACCTCGGCTATATCACCCCGACGCAGGCCGAAAGATTAAAGAAAAGTGTAAAGGAAACCAAAGCCGCCGCCCACCAAATCCCAGGTTACAAAATAACCGGCAAGCTCGGCGCCGGCGCTATGGCGGTAGTTTACAAGGCCAAGCAGTTAAGCCTTAACCGTACCGTTGCAATAAAGGTTTTGCCGAGACGCTTCAGTGAAAACCCCGAATACGTCGAACGCTTTTATAAGGAAGGCCAGGCCGCCGGAAAACTAAATCACAACAACATCGTACAGGCGTTCGACGTCGGAGAGGCCGGCGGCTATCACTACTTCGTGATGGAGTATGTCGAAGGAAAAACTATTTACGATGACCTCGCCGCCGGCAAGGTCTTCTCAGAAGACCAGGCACTCGATATAACCATACAGGTCGCTCACGCACTCAACCACGCTCATTCCTGCGGCCTTATCCACCGCGACGTCAAGCCCAAGAATATTATGATAAACACCGCCGGCGTTGTTAAGCTCGCCGATATGGGCTTGGCGCGCGAAACAACAGACATGGAAGCTGCCAGAAGCGAAGCAGGCAAGGCTTATGGCACACCGTACTACATCGCTCCCGAACAGATTCGAGGCAAGATTGACATTGATGAAAGGGCTGACATCTACGGCCTCGGCGCGACGCTGTACCATATTGTCACCGGCCGGGTGCCGTTTATGGCCAATGACCCCTCCGACGTTATGAGAAAGCACCTCAAAGAAGAACTGATTCCGCCGGACCACATAAATACGTCTCTTTCGGCCGGAATATCCGAAGTCATTGAAGTTATGATGGCTAAGCGCAAAGAAGACCGTTACAACAGCGTCGAGGAGCTGCTGGCGGACCTGGAGGCGGTTCGTAACGGCCAGCCGCCGATGCGGGCGCACAAAAGATTTGATGTCTCGATGCTTGAGCAGTTGGAAGACGGAGCCACCGTCGAATCCGGCGAGCAACTTTACAGAGAAGATATCATCACACGCTACCGGATTGCCACGCTGGTGCTTGGCTCGGTGGCGGTAGTGCTGGTTTTAGTCATCATCTTCCTTTTGGTATCATAGCTGAGTGTAACTTACAGCACTTACTTTTCTTGCGCCAGCCGGTAGTATACGCTGAATCACTGTCGCAGTGGGGTGCAAACATTTCGGTAAATTTTTGTTGACTAATCCGCCTGCAAAGATAATTATTGCTATTTTCTCAGGCTGCAACAATACGGAGTAAAGGATATATGCCACGAGGTGGCGCACATTTTTCCAGCGAGGAACTGGCCCAGGTTCTCAGCCATTATGAAATAGGCGTGATTCACCAGGTCAAGCACCTTTCAGCCGGCAACAAGCGAGCACCGAAAATGGTGATAATCTGCGAACAGGGTAAATTCCTTCTGAAGCGCCGACCGAAAGGTAAAGACGACCTGTACCGCGTCAGCTTCGCCCACTCGGTGCAGAGTCATTTGGCAGACAAGGATTTCCCGGTCACCACGCTGGTTACAACCCGCGACCAGGACAGCACAATCCTGCAGCTAAACCGCCATATATACGAGCTGTTCCAGTTCGTGACGGGTTTTCGCTATGACGGCTCGGCAGAGGCAACGGTTGATACAGGCAGGCAGTTGGCACGGTTTCACGAGTACCTCAGTGATTTTGCCGTTGAGCCGCAGCCGCCAAAGGGAAGCTTCCATGATTCGACGACGGTGCGCAGGCATTTGCGAACGACCGGCACCGAAAAAGGGCCCGGCCCGGACAAAAAACTGCTAAAAGTTACCGAGAGCCTGATGACTTTTTACAACGATGCGAGCGTTCACGTCAACGAGCTGGGATTTGACTCCTGGCCTGAGCAGGTCGTTCACGGCGACTGGCATCCGGGGAATATGCTTTTTAACGACCACAGACTCGCTGCGGTTCTTGACTTTGATTCGGTCAAGGTAGCGCCTGCTGTCACCGACCTTGCCAACGGGATGCTGCAGTTTTCGATAGTCGGTGATAGACCTAATCCAGCGGACTGGCCCGATTATTTCGACCAGGCCAAGCTGCTTCAGTTTTTGAACGGCTACTGCGAGGTAATAGAGCTGGGAAAAAGTGAGCTTGATTCACTGCTGGACTTGATGATTGAGACGATGATAGCCGAGGCGATGCTGCCGGTGGCGGCGACCGGGTTTTTCGGGAACCTGTCGGGAGTTGATTTCCTCAGTATGATTGTGCGTAAGACCGAATGGCTGGACAAAAACCGCGAGAAACTTACCGAAGCGATGCAGGCTTGACACCTGAGGGGTTTTATGAGGATTTTATTTGTTGAAAAAGGAGGGTGGATTTGAGGCGAGGGGAGGTGGTGCGGGTGAGATTGGTTGCAAATAGGGAAGATGTGGTAATTGGGCGGCGGAAACGGAGGCGGCTGGGTAGTGAGCGACCCTTAATTTTGGGTTAAAAATGGGGGTAGGTTCGTCAATTAGGCTCGGGATGAGGATTGGAAATCCTCGTTTTTGGGCGAAAAACGAGGGTAAAACCGTCGATTATGAGTGCGATGGGATTGGGAATCGGCGTTTTTGGGCGAAAAATGGCGGTTGCGATGTAACAAACGTTCAAAAATGTGCACAAACCTTACGAAAAGATTTGAAAAGTGGGACAGGACTGATAAAAACGTTAACGGAAAATTCAAGAATTTTGCGGGAAAATATGTAAAAAAAGCACGAGGGCGTCGAAAAAGGGGCGAGATAGGGTATTGAAGATAAGAGTGGTCGGGTTTCGAGGGGCGATTTTGGGCGTTTATCGGGGGTGAAGGGTAGGTAATTTTGGCATGGTATAATATAGTATAACGCGCAGCGTTATAACGTAGCATAATAATGGCATAATCTATTCTAATGAGGAT
>SDBT01008080.1_pt1 | contig 17243 bp, 21 predicted proteins | sample 2277101 | NCBI WGS metagenome assembly SDBT01 (sample SAMN10404973, study PRJNA504765) | marine sediment metagenome | isolation source: marine sediment core GS10_PC15, 103 cmbsf | place: Arctic Ocean: Southern Knipovich Ridge | collected 2010
ATCTAATTCGACACAATCTTACGCTTGATCAGTTCGAGCAGTTTGCTAACTCACTAGTATCAAGTTCTGATGTTGACGTTAAAGAGCTCAGAGAAGCGCTTGACGAGATACGCGATAAGTTCCAAGACAGATAATAATAATGATGGGGTACAGTATGTTCAGAATAAGCACGTTTAAACTTGTTGTTTTTTTAATATTGATATTACTATCAGTGTTACCAGTGTCGTACATTCTTACAGCGTTCGTGTTCAAGTCGATTGATTTTTGTACATTTTCTACATATTCATATTTCGCTATAAGCTTTTTCTTTAGCGCTGTGACTATTTTGTTTTGTTTATAAAAGTATAATAAGTGAGGTAATTATGATCGTAAATGGCTTAGATGCTTGCGTTGAATGTGTTTTATCTTTAGAAGATTACAGAGAGAAAAGCATACAAATTGGGGACGAAGTCGAGATGTTCCCGTGTCCAGATTCACCGAAATCTGATAGGTTTTTTGTTACTGTAGTCAAAATAGAGATGATAGATAAAGAGCGCGTAAGAATCGAGATGCTAGATAATAAAAAAGTAAGATTGATTACTGATGCGCAAGACAAATTTGATGACTAGTGATATCAAGCAAAAAAACACAGAAACCGACATACTCAATATATGAATGAAAAAATATTACTAAAAGCGTACAAGCATGATCTTAAAGATCTTGAGAAAAGATACATTGAAGATAAGAGTTTTTACGAGCGTGTTATTTTTGTGCTAGAGAATGATGTGCAAATTACCTTTGATAAGGATAAATAAATGAAAAATTGTAATTGTACTGAAATGACTAACAAAGAACTAGAAGCGCACGAAAGAAGAGTAAATCTTCACATGACTCTAATAGAAAATCAGCAAAAAAGAGAAGAAGAGCACTGGACTAAGGATAAAAATTCTGGAATTTCAAGTTATGACTATAGACGATAAAGACAGCGACTATTTATCTAAAACAATGACGTTAGAAGAGTTTGAAAATAAGAACGCACAAGTTAATGATATGTGTGATCTAGGGATTATCGTTAGAGATCGTTACACATGCAAATCAGTCGCTAGACTGTACAGAATTGAGTTGATTAGTGATGATCTTGTTAAGCTTTATTTTGACAAGATTAAAGATGATAATGTAGCTCATATTTATGGTTCTGATGATAGTTTTAGATGAAATTATGATTAAAGATAATAATAGAACAATAAACTTTATGGCTGGTAGTCTTGATTTAAAGCATTTTGACTCATTAGAAGACGTCATTAAATGCGTTAAATTTATAGAATCAGTTCAGAGTGATAATGTTGGTGATTTTAAGTCAATGGAATATTTTATAATATAGATGCAATTATGACTAATAAAGACACGAAGCCCACGGCACTAGACATAGCAAAATGGTTTGTTCAAAAATCCATCGATGAAAATGTCAGAATGGATCAAATAAAGCTCATGAAGCTTGTATATATTGCCCAAGGCATAACTTTAGCGACGACAAATAATCGTTTGTTTGATGAGGATATTCAAGCAACAGAGTGTGGGGTTATAATACAAAGCTTGTACGATCAATTTAAACATTTTGGTATGGATCAGATTGAAAGTGTGGGAGACTTATATAATGACAACAACTAAAGAACTTGATATTAAAGTTAAAAAAGCACGCTATGCGTTTTCTCAATTTATTATAAAAAGTGATGAAGAGTATTTAGCTTACAAAGCCATAAAGGACATGCAACCCACATTTTACGCGGATACTTTCGTTGGGGATGACAGTTTATATAAGGATAAAATATGGAAAATAAAGAAATAAAAGAAAACCTTAGTTATGTTAGAACATGCTTAGATAAAATGGAACCAGATAACACTTATAAAGTGTACAGTGAAGATGGTCAAGTTTTTGCCGAGACAGATCGCGGAGTAAAATATCGGTATTGTTATGGCGGAGTTATGCTAGCTGTTGCAGATACTTTAAAAGAGTGATGAGGTAAAATAATGAACAGAGACGATCACGAGTTAATCCAAGCAATATATGACAATGAAGAAGTGGAGAAAGGCACCGACAACTTAATATATTTATGCAAAAGGATCATTGAAGACAATAGTATATTATATGATAATTTCTATTATTCTCTGTCTGATGAGCCGGACAAAAATGTGGCAATCATAGGGGAAAACTCCGAAAAATCAAGATTGATCGAAATTGCTGCATTTCAAGGCTCTTTTAGAATGTTTTTAATACTGTTCACATATTATTTTTCTGAGTTGCGGTACGATAAACATTTAAACAACGACGTAATAAAGAAAATTGTTGGAGAATTGGAAAGGGGCGGGCAAGACTGGGAAATAAGAGAAATGATAATGTGGGTTGTTGATTCAGGCACAGAAAATGCGATCACTAGCTAAACTACGAAAAGACTTAAGATCAATACAATCTGATTTGACTGTAGAGCATTACGATGTAGAATCATTTGTTGCTGAATCTATCGAAACACTGAAAGACTACACTACATGTTGTGATCAATTAAATGCAGTATACAACATAAGCGATTTAAGGTTCTTGCTGCGCTATAATTTATTCATTCTTTTAACGTGTGGCTGCAATAGAAAACATTTAATCAATCAATGGGCCTATGATCGATGTCTTGAGATTCAAAAACAGCCAGACGGTATGATTGATCTTTGGGCTAGAGAGCATTACAAAAGCACAATAATAACATTCGGCAAGACTATTCAAGATATAATGACTTCTCACGGTGAACAGAATAAGGACGTTAATCAATATCTGCTTGATCAACTCAGTCAATATATCAACATTGATCAACAGGAAGAGGCCACAATAGGGATATTCTCCTGCACTAAAACGCTAGCTGAGTCGTTTTTATGGGAGATTAAAAAGGAGTTAGAGCAGAATATTGACCTACAATCGATTTATCATGATATTTTCTACAAGTTACCTGACAAATACAGCGATAAGTGGTCTATGCAATCAGGCATAAATGTTAAGCGTAAATCTGTTAGAAAAGAGGCAACAGTGGAAGCATGGGGATTAATCACAGGGCAACCGACTGGGAAGCATTTTAGCATATGCGTCTATGATGATATAATCACGCATGATATTGTAAAGACATTGTACTTGACAGCTGTAGCTACAACGTCTTGGGAAAACTCATTATCACTTGGTTCTCAAAATGGTGTAGTGAGATATGTTGGCACTCGCAAGCATTATAATGACACTTATAGCGAGATAATCAGACGAAACGCAGCAACACTCAGGCGATACACGCCGTACAAGAATAACGATATATCCCAAGGCTTGGCATTATTCACCCCAGAAGAAGCTGAGCAACGCAGAAAATCCATGGGGGAAACAACATGGGCATCGGAGTATTTGCAAGAGCCATTGAAAGACTCAGCGATCAGCTTTGACACTGAAAAAGTAAGATATCACACTGTCACTGACACAAGTGGCTTATCACTATATATGTACTGCGATCCTGCAAATGCTCAAAAAGAACGAAGAGCGGGAAAAAAGGGCAGCGATTTCACGGTTTACTCGGTGATTGGCATTGATCGGGGTGGTGGATTAATTCTAATTGATTGCATACGGGATAGATTGTCGCCATCTCAGAAATTTGATGCAATCTACTCACTATGGGAAAAATATAAGAAAATAAAAAATATTTATTATGAAGAAACGGGGTTATGTTCTGATATTGCTCAATTCAAAGAGCGCGCAACTGAGCGCAATCATTTAACGTTTACGTCATTATTTGTAAAACTATCATCACGAATGGCAAAGCAAGATAGGTTGATTAAGTTAGAACCACTACTTGAGCAGGGAAAGCTTTTTGTACCCAAGGAGTTAATAAAAAAGCGCATTAATGGACAAGTATACAATTTAACTGAAGAACTCATTAAGCGTGAGATGATGATGTTTCCATTTTCTGAGCATGACGATATTATGGATACATTAGCATATGCTGCGATAGACTTAGAGAATGGCACTATATATGGTATGATTGATGAAATTGTGGTCAAGAAGCCAATTAGTAGTTCAGGAGTGATGCGATTTGCCAGATTCTAAAATGACGTATATTGATGATGATATCATCAAACGGATTAAATGCTCATTTGAGCAGCAAAAAGAAGTTAATCAAAACTGGAGTAAATATGCTGCATTTGTCTACAGCAAAACATTGTCTAAAGATGATGTTGCTATGCTTGAGGCTAATGATCGAGATACCTTTGACTTTAATATTGTCAGGCCATTCATTTGGAAATCATTAAAAAACGTCCTTGATAGCAGCATTTCCACCTCATTTAGGCCCGCAGTCGATGACGAGAACATGGAGAAAATGAAAGATACACCCGTGTCGCCCAAAATCCCGCTTAATGTAATTGCTGATATATTGAACAAGAAATATGAAACAATACAAAAGAAAAGCGGGTATGATGATATGGTATATCAAGTGGCAACCGATGTGTGGATCGGGGGTAAGGGCGTTATTAAAGTAACCACAGAATATGAGAACAAATATAATTTTTCTCAGGGCTTTAAAATGGAGCGCTGCATCAATCCGACCAAGGTATATTTTGACAACAAATCAAAGGATGTGACTAAGAAAGACGGTGATTATGCATTTGAAGTCATCGCACTAACCGAAGAAGAGTTTAAAAAAGAATATCCCTCTATTAGCTTTGAGTCAGTGGATAAAAATTGGCAGGGTTACGGACAAGCAATTATAGTGAAAGACCAAGGTTCTGATAAAAAAATGGTCAATATAATTGAGTATTACTATAAAGACATTAAAGAAACTAAGCTATATCAACTGAATAATCTTAAGATAACTGAAAAAAGGCCTGCCAATGATTCAAGCATACTAAAAACACGAAAGATCAAAGATAGCACTATCATGATGCAACGGTTTGTTGGCAATATAGAGTTAACCAAACCTGCGAAGACAAACTTTAAATCATTGCCGTACATTATGGTCATGGGTGAGCGTTATTTTGACAACGAAGATAGAGAGTTTATTTATCCCTTTGCTAAGCACGCATTTGATGGTCAACGTGTTAAGAATCTAGTCATGAACTTCTTTCTATATGATGCGCTGAACAATAGAACTTCAACTGTTTTAATGCCAGAAGAATGCGAAACAGACGACACGACAGATGCCGTTAGATCGCCAACTATTAAGAAAATCATTAGATATAAAGGCATACAAAGAGCAGCTATTACGAATGAGCCTGTTCTGTTAAAGCCTGAAATAATCCCTAGCCAGCCATTGCCCACTCAATACCTAGAAGCATTTAATGCTATTGATGCAACAATTGAAGCAACACTTGGGGCAAAGATGCCGAGTCTCGACGATACAAACATGAGCGGTAAAGCACTCTATAATCTAACGCAATACATATCTGCTAGTAATGAGCAATTTATGCAGCATTTACAAAAGTCCGTGGTTCAAACAGCCAAAGTAATACTAGAGGCCATGCCCAAGGTGCTAGAAGAAGAAATGTTTAAAATGGGCGATGGTAACGAAGAAAAGGTACATGCATTTGATTTTGTGTTTGAAACCTCACTTGTAAATATTGAAATTCAGCCAGGCGTTGATAATAAATTACAGCAACAAGCAACCATTGAAACGATTATGGACTTTGCGAAAGAAAACCAAACATTTGCACAATTCTTAAATACCCCTGAAGCCATCACGCTGATACTATCTAATCTTGACTTAAACAACAAAGATAAGTTAATGGCAGCATGGGATAAATACATTGAGGACATGCAAAAACAGCAAAACAAACCTAATCCTGAGTTACAAATAGAAGAGAAAAAGGCAGAAGCTAATTTAATGAATGCACAAACTAGAAAGGGCGAATCACATATTAAGGCAACACAAATTGGCATGGAGCAAAAGAATAAAGAGCATGATAGGGAGCTTGAAATGCACAAAATTAAATCAGAAAATCAGCGCAATATTACAGACAATACGGTTAAAATGGCGCAAACTAGCATCGTTCACAAAAAAAACATGTTAGATCATGCATTTAAAATTCACGGGGGTAAAAGTAATGCCGTATGAGAAAGCAAAAAAAGCAATGGCAACTTACAAACGAGTTAAAAAGACTTCAAAATTAGGATCAGGAAAGCGTTTTGCTGCCTTATCTAAATCAATAGAAGCAAGTGGTAAAAGTGAAGAGTCCGCGAAAGCTATAACTGCATCAATTGGTCGTAAAAAATACGGCGCTAAGAAAATGACTAAAATGGCCACTGCTGGCAAAAAACGTAGGAGTAAATAATATGTCAATTAGACAAACAAATAAAATAGAGTCACAGGTGTGGAATTCTGATATGCAGGAATTTTACAATGAAAACGCGAGATTTCTATCAATATCAAATACTGATTTCACCCCATACGAGGAAAATCCAATAAGAATATTGTTAGATGCCAATGGTGTATATCACTTATCTGGCAATATACAATATGTGGGTGTGACAGGGCTTTCCCCTGGCATAACAACGTTAACTACATTGCCGATTGATCTCACCGAAAAAGTAGGTGATATAATTTTACCCACATTTGTAGTTAATACAGTTCAACCCGATCTATCTTTTTTTTGTGGCATTGGGGTTGAGGATAACACCAAAGAATTAAAATTTTATGGACTAAATAACAATATGGTCATTAATCAAAGCATCATTGGTGTTGAGTTGTCCATAGAGACATTAAAAAGTTGACATAATTGTCATATATAGTACAATGTTTTTTATAAATCACTACATGTAGTGGTACGTCCGCAACGGTAAAAGCGCGTTTCTCTCAAACGTAAATTGATAGGTACGATAGTAACGGTAAACAACTGAGGTGAAAAATGAGTGATATTGAAAATCAACCCATAGAGCCAGTATTGCAAGTTGAGGCAACAGATAGTCCTGCTACTCAACAAGTTGATACTGAAAGAATGGGAAAGGCTTTTGCAGGCGTTAAGAAAGAATATCGGCAGAAAGGGTATAACGAGGGTTATGCGACTGCTAGAGAAGAGTTAAAGCGAGAAGAGCAGGTAGCTGCTGCTAGCCATAATTCATCTACAGTTAATATTGATATTGAAAAAGTGTCGGATCAATTGGCTCAAAAAGCAGCTGAAAAGTTGAAACAGAATCAATTAGAAACGCAACATAAAAACTTTTTAAACAATATTGAGTCTGTCAATAATAAGGCGCTTAAAAAGTATGATGATTTTCAGTCAATTTTAGATAATGCTGAAACTCAGGCCAGAACCAATAAGACATTTGCGGATTTAGGTGCTGCGGTATATGAAACAAAAGATGTTGAATTACTGCATAAAGTCTTCTCTGACGCATCTGTTCGTGAAAAGTTATTAGATATGCCTCGAGATAAATGGCAAGATAAATTTAGCGAGATTTTAAAGTCCGCAAAATTGCCAAAGATGCCAGAGTCTCCGATTGATCGCATTCGTTCTACACCTGCAACAGGTGATATAAATTTAACGTTTGAGCAAAAGGCGATTAGGTCGAAAAAGGAAGCGCAGATAAAGCGATTCTAACCTGAAATTGGCCATTGCTCTTAATATTATAGAGAGAACGAAACAATGGCTAATACATTTGACGTGCAAGCGTATAATGCTGATAAAGCATTACCCTACCTATACAACAACCTTGGTACAGTTCGTACCTTAAACTTAGAATATGAAGGCTGGACTCGTCCAGAACAATACGGCACACGTGGCGATAAATTTAGTGTAAAAATCCCAACCCGTCTTTCAGTTCAAAGTGGATTAACATTTGATGCCTCTGCTGCTGGTTTTGGTGATTACCAAGAGCGTCAGATGACCATCTCTGCTGATCAAAAAAAGTTTGTCCCATATGCAATTTCTACACCAGAGCGGGCAACTTTTAATGAGAAAGGTTTATTAAACACTAATGCTAAGTCTGCGCTAGAGAATATAGCTACTGAAATGGATGCTTTCGCAGCAGAACGGGTAGCTTTTACAGGTTATCGTGCCTTTGGTGACTTTAATGTTCAAGCTGATCAGATGACAACCGTCGGAGAGGTGACTAATGCGTCTGCAATATTCAGAAGTTTTGGTGCTTGTGAGGCTTCTTATTATACTGTTCCTGATGGTGTGGGTGCAAAAATAGTACAAAGTGGATTGCAACAATTCACTATTGATCGTAACAATGAACTTGCTATGAAAGGTGAGTTGGGTAAATTAAATGGCGTTCGTAACATGACTTTCATGGAAAGTAATGTATTACCTGTTCACATAGCGGGTACTGCTTCTGTTAGAACAGTAAATTTCTCAGACGGATATAACATAACAGCCGTTGTTGTTACTGCACCAAGTAATAATGTGACTTCAAGCCAAGCAGGTACAACCGTAATCAGTTTGTCTGGCGGAACTAATGGCGACACTATTGTTCTAAATGACATGATTGATATTGGTTTTTTAAATACTGCTAATCCATTGTTATTTCAAACATTCAACGGTTATAAAACCTCAGAACAAAAAGTTCAAGGTAGAGTGACTGTAGGTGGTACATTTGCGGGTGGTATATTAGATATTACTATTGAACCTGCATTAACTTTTGATGCAACTAACGTTGATCCAACTCGAAACTTAAACAGAGCTATTATAAATGGAACTGACACGCTTCGAGTAGCTAAGTCACATAGAGCGGGTTTAATTTATCACGGTATGTATGGCGCGTTTGTTTGTCCTCCTTTGGGCGACGAAGACCCTTACAAAACTGGATATATAAAATTACCTGAGATTCCTATTTCTTGCCGTAGTTATTATGGTGCGGTATTAGGTGCAGCAACTAAAGTGTTTATCCATGATGTTATTTATGGATTTGGCGGTGCTGCCGAAGGTCTTGGACGTATATTATTGTCTATACAATAACCAAATAATGACGGGGCAATAAGGACGTTGTCCCACCATTGGAGAAAATATGAACGTTAGATTATTAATCCAACAGGCATATCGCTGGGCTGAGATTTTAGCAGAAGATGGAGAGACTGCGAGCGCCACACAGTTAAACACAGGTTTAAACTTATTAAATAAAATACTGAGACAGATCAGTATTGATGGTTATGAAATTCCATTATTAACTTCTGAAATCGTTAATCTGGTTAAAGGGTCTAATGAATTAAATCTAGTGGGTTGGACGAAACTCATTAAATTACAATATGACTTGGGTGGAATTAAACAAAATATTCCACTGGTGTCATTAAATGATTACAGAAATGCAGATAGTATTGTCACCGCAGTTGGTACGCCCTACATTGGCTATGCACAAAGAACCCCAACGGGTATTTTACTGCAAGTGTTTTTTGCAGCCAGCATTGCCTATACGACTTATTTAAATGGCTATAAAACTTTAACAAACGTCACTATCGATGATTCATTTACTGATATTGAAGAGTTCATGGCTGATTATTTAGAGTTGCAACTAGCAAGAAATCTACAAACTATTTATCAGTTAAAGGTAAATCCATTCCTAGCCGAGCAACTGGAGATTTATTTAACAAAATTCAACCGAATAAAACCCAGACGCATTGATATGGTCACTAATAAATGTAGAGACTTGCGTGATATTTACGACAAAACGCCATCCCTTAACTTAGGGAGGGGGTACACTGTATGACGTTAGTATCAGGCAACCCTTTTGACATTGACATTAATAGTGGTTTTAACCCAGGCAGGTTTAAGTCTATTAGTGAGCAAAGTGCGGTAAATCTGTTTGAATTTGAGAACGCCATGTTGCCGACGGCTGGATTTGAAAGAATTTTGCCCACAATCGGGGGAAGTGCTGAGGGACGTGGAATTTTCTACAGTGATACTATTGGAAAATGTGTTGTTGTGATTGGCAATGTTTTATACGCCGTCACTGAGATTGACCATCAAGAATTAGGACAATTAATGACCTTAAAAGGCAAAGTATATTTTGCTGAGAATGGGGAGACCTCACTACCAGACACAACAACAGGGAACCCTGGGGGACAATTGGTCATTTCAGATGGCGTTAATATCTATGTGTATACCTTAGATGGTGCATTTATCAAGGCTCGTGATGATTTTGGCGATGAATTAGCGTTCACACCAGGCACCATAATATACCAAAATAGTTTCTTTTTTATTAATGATTTAGACAGTAGAAATATATTTGCCAGCAATATTAATGAGGCCCGTATATGGCCAGTCCTTAACAGGAGTACCATATCTGAGCAAAGTGTGAGTTGTCTCGCTTTTAAAAATAAACTCTATGTGTTTGGTACGGATAAAACGAGTGTCTTCTATGACAATGCTGCTGAGTTTTTTCCCTACAGTCAGGACGTCAACAAGGCATGGGAATATGGGTGCTTCTCTCAAGCATCCCTTGCGGCGTCCACTGGCATGATGGCATGGTTAGGAAATTCTCGTGATTCAAGCCCTACTGTATTAGCGTCATTAGGCGGTAATCCTATGCAAATAAGCACCCCTGGCATTGATGCAGAAATAAATGCATTACCTAATCAGCAAGATTGTGACGGATTTATCTACGAAGAGCATGGCCATGCTTTTTATCAACTAAATTTTTACACGGATAACTTATCCTTACTGTATGACTTCACCACTCAAAAATGGTCAAAATTAACCTCTTTCAATAAACAGGAAGCCCATCAGTTGATGGAAACGGCTTACTTTAAAAACAAGAATCAATTAATGGGGGTTTTAAAATTAACGGGTGAGGTTGTTAATGTTGGATTATCTATTTTTACCTATAACGGCGAGATAGTTCCCAGAACATTAATCACTCAAAATTATACCCAAAAAGAGAGAAATTTTATCATCAAAGAAGTTGACTTGCAGATTGAGCAAGGCGAGAACGACGAGACTTCCAAAATATGTTTTTCGATCAGTAAGGATCGAGGGAGAACCTACCCGCTCTTGCAGGTGGTTGAATTAGGTAATGCTGGGGATAGAAAAAACTTATTACGGTTTAGACAATTAGGTGCTGCCCGTTGGTGGACATTCAAGTGGGATTTTTTCTCAACACAGCGATTTGTTATTTTATCAGCACAAGGTTGGATACAATCATGAACATTGGAACACCTCCCACGGATGATCACGTATTGAGTGGGAAAGAAAGCAAAATGGCCTCTATTTGGTCAGCGTTTTTCGATCAATTGTCGAGTCAATTAACAAGCACGTTTACTAATTTGGGTTATTTTGTTTCGGGGACTTCTGCGTCAAAAATGGATGAAATAAGCGGGGATTACAAAAAATCCATTGTTTATAACGACTCATTGTCTCGGATGGAAATTAATAATGCGGGCACTTTTGAACCCATTCAAACCTACACCTTAAAAACAACGGCAGAAATTAATCAATTAGCGCAAGATAGTGCCAATATAGGCAAAATTTATATCAATTCAGATACCCATGAATTACAATTCCATAACGGTAACGAGATCAGAACAATAGCGAGTACAACATGAGTTTTTTTAATCCATTTACACTAATCAATAAAGGCATTAATTCTCTTGCACCCGATTATGGTGATGCCTCTGCCGATATAAAAAAGAACCAGAGTTATTTCCAGCCGTATTATGATACGGGTACTGATGCCCTAAAAAAGTTCCATGAGACGAGTGATCAATTAGTATCCGATCCAACCAAGCTTGAGAATAGCATCATGAGTGGGTATTCAATGAGTCCTTGGGCGCAACACCAAACCCATGAAATGACCAGTCAGATGAACAGGCAAGCTGCTGCTGCGGGTGATTTAGGCACGCCCAACGAACAGGCAGCCTTAGGTAGACAGGTTCAAAGCATATCATCACAAGATGAAGGTCAGTTTCTGAACAATGCTATGCAACCTTACCATTGGGGACTAGAGGGCCTGAATAACATGGCTAGCATGGGTCAACAAGCAGGTGGTTCTATGGCTAATATAGGCATGAGTCAAGAGCAATTAGATAAAGCCTCTGCTGATTATGGCCCACAGATTTACGGGGCGATATTTGGTGGTGCTGCAACAGGGGCTGGATATGCCGCAGGGAGAAAGTTCGAATGATGAGTCCATTCCTACAAGGCGCTCAAGCTGGCAGTAATATTGGTGGCAATATTAGTGATACTATGATTCGTGGAAGACAACAAAAGGCACAGCAATCACAATTTGCCGAGAGCATGGCACTAAAGCAACAGCAACAGAAAAAGCTAGAATCGTATCAAGAAGCTCAAAAAAGTCTGATGAAATCACAACAACACATGAATGAAGTCAACATAGCTTACCCTGGTCTAAAATCTAGTAATCCCGCTAATCAGGCACAAGATTTAGAACGTTTTTATAACGACAAATTATCAGGGAAAACAAATCCAAGCCCTCACCATGAGGCCAGTGTTGCACAATTGATAAACGGACAACAACAACCTCAGGCCCAACCTCAAGGGCAACAACAATCACAGTTTTCACAACAACCCGCTGGACAGCAAGTACAGCAACCACAACAAGGCCAACAACCAACGCAAGGCCAACAACCAACGCAAGGGCAGCAACCACCGCAAAGGCAGCAAGGACCATCGCAATTTGCACAACCTGAACAACAACAACCTTTGTTGGATGAACAAGGCAACCCCTTTGTTTCTAGGCAAGCGGAAGGTTTTGATAAACTGCCCGCCATTATGGCAAGAGAAGATCAACGAAAAGCACAAGCTGTCGCTGAAGAAGCGAACATGCACCAAAAGCAGCAGCAAGTATTTGGGGGCCCTTTCCCTAATTCTAAAAAAGTACAAATACCCGATATTGAATCACAGATGATCCCTAAACCCAACTATCAATATGATCCTAATTCTTATGCTGGAAGATTAGAGCATGCGGAATATCAAAGACAACGACGATCTATGATGGGGAAAGTTCAAGAAGCTGAGCGTAATGGCATCATGCGATGGAATAGTGAAGGTCAAGATTTAAGAGATTATAATACAGCTATGGCTGCTGGCATGGGTGTTGATCCCATAACTGCGGTTAATTTTTTTAGTAAAAATGGAAGTTTGCCAGCATTAGCCAAGCAAGTTGGAGTTGATTTATCACAAGTAAAACCGAATTATGCGTTAATAAGAAGCGTTAGAGCTAAAATGCAAGATCAAAAAAGATTATTATTAGTACAAGGCGTCATTAATAATTTCAACACTCACGCCTTAGCTAATTATTCTAGGGGAAACATTCCTTTTACAAAGTTAAACCCTGATCAATTCTATCAATCAATAACAGGGAAATCCCCCGATAAACAAGCGCAACTACTTGCTTCAAAAGTTTTACAAACAGAAGGTGTTTCAACACGTATAGGTGCAGTCGGCGCCAGAATGAGTTTAGGCCTAATCGAGGACATGAAAAGAGATATGGCGCCAAATATAAAAACATATTCACAAAACTTAACCTCAGACGTAGTAAGAAGAACTAATGATTATGTAAATGAAGTATTGGAGGCTGCTTACAATGCATCTACAAGCATGGGAAACTTACAACCTTTGGCCTTATCTCAAAGACAGTCATCGGTTAGTCCATTCGCTCGTAGCACGCTTAATATGCCTGCTTCGAATTTTCAGGGGCAGTCAGTAAAAATGCCAGATAATATAAGAGGAACGGATCAATTTAATAAGTGGATTTCTGGATTATCTCGGGAAGATAAAAAATTATATATTTCTCAGGGAAAAGGAAAATAATAATGACGTATGTTCCAACTCAAGATGAATTGAATGCAATAAATGAAAAATATGATTTAGGTGTTAAATATGTACCTACATTAAAAGATTTTCAAAGATGGGATGCTAAAATAGCTAAAGCTAATCGCCCCTCCCTAAAACAGCGCGTTGTTGACCCTATGACCCAACCATTTAAAAAGGGTGGTACAGGCAGACAGTTTGGTGGGAATTTAGCGAACGAAGTCATAGATATGGCGAATTTTCTGCCAGGGGCGGTTGATTACATGAAGCAGCATGTAGTAGGTGGAAAGAAAATATTACCACTTATTCCTCATTTTAACGTAAAACAAGGTCCAGCAGCTAAATTGGGTACGGCATTTGGTTATCTTCCTGTTGGCGTAGGGGCAGAAAAATTAGTAGCAAAAGGATTGAAAAAACTCCCATCCATTATCAAGGGCGCTGAGAGAATTTCACCATTTGCTAAACGCATGACAACGTCCATTATAGGAAATACAGCAGCTGGGGCATTAACCTCACCAGAGGGAGAAAGAACGACAGGAGCGGTATCTGGTGGAATTGGTGGTGCATTGGGTCAAGCTGTACCAGAACTTGCATCAAAAGGCATGTCAGGATTTAAAGAAGCCATGATCCCAGAGGCAGCAAGGAAATATTTATCTACTTTCTCTGAAAATCCATCTTTTAATAAAAATGGTGAGTTAAGTAATGAGATGATACATAGAATAGGAAAACGTTATGTTAGCGAACTTAACAAATCCTCACCCACTTATTTAAAAATATTTAATGATCTTACAGACAAAGGTAAATTTATAGACCCAGATCATCCAAAAAATGAATTAAGTAGCTATAAGGCTCATTTAACGGGAGGGGTAAGTCAAAAGGATGCTTATGCCCTAAAAAGAGTAGCGCATCCTGAACAGATGAAAACAGAGGATTTAGGCGTTATTGATCCGTTTGATTTACATATGGCTCAAAGTAGACTTGGAAAAGAAGAACGTAAATATGAAAATACCTCACCGAGTAACGCAGCTACGTATGGAATGGGACGCGAAGCGTTAAATATGGATTTAAATAGATTTTTAAAAAAACATGGGAAGTTAGACGATTATAAAAATGCCTCAAAGATTTTCGCGAAAAACGCAGCTGAATTTATAAACCCATTAAAAAATGGCGAAAAGAACCCAGCAAGCAGATTAATAAACTCACTGGATTTGTCTAATGTGGATAAACGGGGTGTGGTGACTTTAGATGCCAAAAACCCACTGGTTGAAAACCCTAACATTGATAAAATTGTGAGCGATTACACCGAAATCCCTGGCAAAAGAGGTTTACAAAAATTAAACATATTGACCAAGCACTTAGGGGGCGATAGAACGGCTGCCATTAATTATACCAAGCATCATTTGTTTGAAAAATCTTTCGATAAAATGAACGATAACATTGATCCCAGTAAATTTATTTCCATTTACGGAAAATTATCTAACGAACAGAAAGATGCGTTATTTAATCCCCTACAGCAAAATGAAGTTCACATGTTAGCTAAGGCTAAAAATGTGGTTAAAGACACAAGAAGCCCAGGGGCGATTAGGGCATTTAATACCTTAATGAATGTTGTGTTGGGTGGCATTGCATCATCACACGTTGGAGTAGGATTGCCTGAGAAAATGGCAGCCTTTGCAGCGGGATCAGCAGCATTACCCATAGCAAAAAGCATCGGATCAAGAGCAACGAGTGCGTTTTTACCTAAGACCACCAAAGAGCTCGGCGAGTTTATGACCTCTAAAGCTAAAGCTCCTCGTTCTTTAGGAAAATACTCATCCCCCGCAGCAGCAGCATTGATGAAATCTGCATTTACTAATAATAGGAATCAATAATGGCCATTAATGCGTCTCTTTTAATCATATCGCCTGTTACGCGTCAATATTTTATTGATCCGATTAGTTTATTGCCCGTTGTGGGCTATGTGAATTATTTTAAACTGAATAAAATAACACCCAAAAATACCTATCAACAAGATGGAGTGGGTGGATTTCAGATTGCAGCCAATCCTATTGTACTAGATACGGCGGGCGCAATCCCTTTTGTGAGTTATCTTTATCCTTATGACGAAAATGATGCTAGTGTTGAAGAGTTATATTATATTGAAGTCAGGAGAACCGCGGATGATAGTTTAGTATTTGCCCTTGACAATTTTCCACAAAACTTTATCTCTGATGGTGGTGATGCGGGTGAGTCCGATGTTACTAATAAATGCCCGTCTTACGGCTTTGATAATCCTGTTTTTGGCAACACTTATACCGTTGATAATGAAAATCCGATCCCTACTGATTTTTCAATAGACTTACAGAATGGGGCACGTGTTGCGCAAGGTTGGTTATGGCAGCTAGAAAATGTTGAGGATTCTCAATTTTTTTATGAATTAACGCCCATTGCGACAGGTTCAAGACCAGGCAATCCATTATTCCTATTAACGCTATCATCTGGCGTAACGATACAAGCACAAACGCAACATGTGTTAGGTTTTAGATTAGGGATCGCCAATGAACTAAACGGAACAATAATTAACTATCAACTAGATATGCAAGATAATTTAAGCGGTTTGTCGGAATTAACGGTTAGTGTTTTCAATGGAGCAACACTACAAGACGTAAGCAATAAAACAGATGTTGGCACAATACCGATAGATGGCTCATTAACAAATCAAACAATCAGCTTCACGATGCCTGATTTAAGTGGCGACATTGAAAGCGATAACGCCCCTACATGGTTATTACTTAATTTACCCACCGCAGCACAATTTAGCCTGTCATTCACAAGCACCTATGATTACTTTGGTGAGGCACAAACAATTTCAAGACTCCCCATTGCGCAAGGAAGCTCACAAGCAAAACAATTATTTTCCTTAAATTCAAAAGAATATTACGACAGTGATGAAAATTACTTACAAAGCGATCTGCCCATGACGCAAAGAAAAGGCAGTCTTCAGTCTCTAAAAAGGACAGGTGAAATATTTTTAGCATCAACTGATTATAGTCCTGAGCTAGATGGTGCTCACTTATTGGACGACACAACATTGGTTCGTGGAGAGAATTTACTAGGAACATTAACAGATAGATTTTTAGATTTTTCAGGATTGTCAAAATATGGTGGAAATACATTTATTATAACTAACAACGTCGCTAATGTTTTTGATATTAAGACTCAAGATACATCAAACAGCGCAACTGATTGGGTTGCCTCAACAAATATAAGTATTGTTCAAAATGCAATAGCGGGAGGAATGCCAATTACAGCCGCTGATGAAGGAAGTCCAGGGAAACTAGATATAACCTTTGATTCTTCATTCAATGCTTTAACTACACAAAATTTTAATGTATCAAGCGGTTCTGCATATGACCTACAGTATTTTATACGAAAATCAGGTTTTTTTGCTAGTGTATTAAATAACAATGTTGGAAATTATTCAGAAGCAGGGTTCGACGGCGCTGTACTTAAAC
>SDBT01008081.1_pt1 | contig 17243 bp, 40 predicted proteins | sample 2277101 | NCBI WGS metagenome assembly SDBT01 (sample SAMN10404973, study PRJNA504765) | marine sediment metagenome | isolation source: marine sediment core GS10_PC15, 103 cmbsf | place: Arctic Ocean: Southern Knipovich Ridge | collected 2010
GCATATGATTCCAGATATAAGCAAAATCGCACAGAGCTTCGCTTATCTAAAACAGAGAAAGAGATTGAGAATGATGATTTTTTGTTTTCAACTTATGATGCTTATATTGACTATTTAAGAAGAAGCACAAATGTCACTGTTTTGCAGTCGCCAATTACAGAAGCTGATGATATGATTGCGCATTGGATTGCGACACATGAAGATGATGATCACATTATCGTATCAAGTGACAAAGATTTTCAACAGTTGTTGGGTGATAATGTATGTCAATTCAATGGAATTGATAAAAAAATTATTTCATCTCAGGATAGTAATTTATCTGCAATGTTACTTATGGAATCAAATTTACCAAAAGATTTTAAAATGAAAATTATTGAAGATCCTGAATATACACTTTTTGAAAAGATTGTCAGGGGTGATGCAGGTGATAATGTATTCTCAGCATATCCAGGCGTGAGGAAAAATCCAGCAAGAGGTAAACCTGGTATCTTACCCGCTTATGCAGATAGACATAATAAGGGTTATGATTGGAATTGTTTCATGCTTGCAAGATGGGATGATATTGATGGTGTTGAACACATTGTCAGAGATGATTTTGCCCGTAACAAAATGCTGGTAGATTTACGAGCACACCCTGATGAAGTCATTGAGGAGATGAATGAATCAATCAAAGAAATGGATAGTGAACCTAAAGATAAAATTGGATTTAAGTTCTACAGATTTTGTCATGCACATAATCTGGAGCGGCTACAAGAGAAGGCTGAAAATTTAACAAGGATTCTTAGTGCAGGAGATAAAGTTGAAGTTTAAATATTTGGTATGCCACACATATTGGTATGGAATAGTATCTATAATGTTTCCGTTTGATTTAATCATCACGGGAGCAATTCAATTTGGTAATTTGACAATTGGCATGTGGTTAGAGTATAAAGAATATTACAAGAAACCTTACATATTATGGGGTAAGAACAAGGGTGAATTCTTAGAATGATATGTAAAATATATTCAATTGAGACATTAATGAAGGGTAGGGCAGCCCGTCATGTATTTTTTAACAGGAATTGGGAATGGCAATTAGATAGAATGTGGATAGAAATTAATAAAGATGTGGACGATGATATGTAAAATATATTCAGTTGAGACACGTAGACATAAATATTACAGTGAGAATTGGGAATACAATAAAATGTGGAAATATATTGATAGACTCATCCGCGAGTTTGGTTAGATGAAATGTAAAATATATTCAGTTGAGACACTTCATCATACATATTTCATCATGAACTGGAAAGGCAACTGGAGAAACATGTGGATAGATGTGATTACGAATCCTGGTGCGTTAGGAAATGTATATGATTTGTAAGATTTATATGGTTGATATGCTGATTACGCCTGAAGGTAGAACGACATCTTGCAGGCATTATTGGACAGTTTATAGAGTAGATGGATTTCAAAATCGTATTTTTTTAGAAGGTGAAGGTAAACCAAAACCAAGATTAATAATTACAGAAGATCTATGGCAGAAATGGTTGAACTGTTATAAGGGATAAAATATGAAGGCAATGGAATTAACTGACATAAGCTGGCTTTTAATTGATGATCATGAAACATATCAGGGTATATTGATACGACGAGCAGACAAATATGAAATTCTTTCAAAAGAAATACATGAGTTTTATGAGGATTATGATAAAGTTGTCGAGAAATATGGCAAAATAAAATTTAAGAAACGTCCAACTAATAAGACAGAATTATTTTTGGCTGGTTATCCCGTTGATGTTGACGAAGCATTCCAAATAGATGAAGAAGGTTTAAGTTATACCAAAACAGAGAACTCAAAAATTAAATTCGCACCTGGATATTGGGGGCTGTTATTCTCTAATTGCTATGTTGCAGCATTCTGTCCTAAATATTCTACGATAAACAAATATGAATCTTTAGGACCATTTAAGGATAGATTAATCATGCAAAGTGAACTACTAATGGCTAATAAGAAGCTCAATGATGATCTGTAAAGTTCATAGAATATTTTGCTATGATGTATGGTATGTAAATACTTTTCAAGAATGGAAACACATATATGAGATGTGAAATTAACAAAATATGGGTTTATCTCAGGGCATATAGCGTAAAATCAAAATATCACAAAAGATGGTATGTATATAATGATTGTGACGAGGCTGTAAAAGATTTGGAAGCAAATATATTGGTCAATATTTATGAAATGTAAAATATTCACAGCTATGGTTCAATTGCGAGTTTTGCCTCGGGAAGTTGATAGAGGTTATAAGTTAAAATGGTATACTTATAATCGATATGATATAGCATTGTATAAGGCAAAAGATTGTATACATATTTATGAAGTGTGATATTAACGAAGTTTGGGTGTATAAAGAGAGATACATTTATAGGATTTTTCCTAATTATAAAAGGGCGTTGGAAACTATTAAAACGTGGCCAAAACATCCGCCCTTTGGCGGGCTTTGGTACACATATGATTTGTAAGATTTATAAAGCTGTCTACTGTGACATTGGTAATGAATTCAAAATGTACCTAGAAAGTGAGACAATTAACTCCTTATTAAAATATATAGAAGAAATAAATGAAAATAAATTTATATCGGATAGTGTTAGAAAATTTCAAGGAGAAGCTTGAATTAGCCTCAAAAGGTAATACAAAGGAATTGCGGCTAAATAAGGCAGAGATTGTTGAATTGCACCAGGCTATGACTTCGTTGCTTTTGATTAATGCAGAGCTTAGGCTTACAAATGAACAACTGAAAATTGGCATTAAAGATACAGCATCAGAAGGAATAGATTTTGACGGAGGAGGATTTAATGATTTGTGATATTATATGTGTTGAGATTTGTTTCTCTGAAGTAGAAGTGGCGATTTATAACTTATATGAAAATGCTCTAATAGAATTGGCCAGATATAGGCAGACGAAAGGTCGAGCTGCTTTGTATGAATATATGATGAGGTAAAGAATGAAAGAAGTAATAATATTTTCAAAATCAACACCATGTGCCTATTGTGAGGCAGCAAAGCAACTTTTGAAAGAACACAATATTTCATTTACTGAAATTATAGCGGATCAAGACCAAACGACAAAGCAAAGATTCCGTAGTATGGTGCCAGCTTCAGTGAAAACGGTTCCGCAAATTTTTGTTAATGATAAACATATTGGTGGTTATAACGACCTACGCCAACGTATTTTTGAGGTCGTTGGAGAACTTAACATAGGAAGGAAAATAGTATGAAACTTGATAAAAACACAGCAGATTGGTGTGTAAAAGCTCAATGTGTCTTTTGCGAAGAAGGGTTACCAATTGCGCCGCCGCCGGACGGATGGGCGTCAGATCAGTGGACTCATAAAAGATCTGCTCTTACTGGCGCGGGAACAATTAGATGCCAAGCTGGCAGGTTACGTGCGGCATTGGTTGCTAATGATTAAATCATTTTGGTGAAACTGACATTTGGAGTAGATAAATACATACATAATTGAGGAGTTATGTATGTTTAAACCTACATGGTTGTATATCAAACAACACAACAAAACCGGATTGAAATACTTTGGAAAAACCGTTAGAGATCCAGACCATTATAAAGGCTCTGGTACAAGATGGCAGAATCATCTTAAAAAACATGGAAACGACGTTACGACAATTTGGAAAGAACTATTTACTGACGATACATTATTAACTGAATACGCATTAAAATTTTCACATGATAATAATATTGTTGAACTGAAAGAATGGGCAAATTTGATGCCCGAGGGTGGCGGTTCTGGATTAACAGAAGTGGGAAGAAAAAAGATGCGAGCTGCGCGAGCTAAACAGCCACCGCCAATGTTAGGTAAAAAACATTCAGAAGAAACTAAACGAAAAATAAGTGAAAAGAGAAAAAAACAAGTATTTTCTGAAACTACACGCAAGAAAATGTCTGAAACACAAAAAGAAGTTTGGGCGGGCAAAACAGAGAGTGAGCTATTAGAACTTGGTAAAAAAATCTCCGAATCTAGAAAATATAGAGACTTAATAGATGCCTATTCAAAATCAGTTGCCACACGTAAAAGAAATGGTTCTTTTTGGCATTCAGAAGAAACTAAACAAAAAATAAGTAAAGCAAATAAATTAAGGCACAAAAAGAGATTATTCAGAATGGGAGATACACAATGAGCCGTCCCAAGCCACGAGTTTTACTACAGTATACCAATCCAACGACATATAAAACGGAAGAGATTTTAGAGGCTGAGGCAATTTATGCAGTCTTTTATCAAAGTAAACCTATTAACTTAAGGTCTGTTCATGGCCTTATCAATTATCCCAGTAAATATAAGAAGAGTTCCTTTAGTAATTCTGGACATGCTTTCAATTTGGCGGATAGATTAAATGAAATATTTAAGTGTAATGATTTTCAAGTTCACAAGTTTACAACTGGGGAACCGTTGAATGAGGATAAGACTATTTGATAAGCAAATTGAATACGTCAAGGCAACATTGCAATCGCCTGATGATACCTTTCTTAATACATATTATCGCACCTCAAAAATCTTTGTAAATCGAGCTTCATTTAGATTAACTGAACATGGCTTCAATTTATTGAAAAAAAATGAAGTTAAATTTATCGGCATAGAATTTGACAGGGCATATAAAAAGTTCACTTCCAGACATATTATCGCACTCAATGCACAGGAAATGCCATTTTATTATAGCACGAAAACTCTTTTTCTGCAGGATGAGGGAGAGGCCGCAATGTTCTTGTTAATGGGCGGTGATTTGGATTTATACGCAAATATGAAAAAAGATAACCGTGGCACTTGACAGTGATTATATTTCAGTATATAAGTATGGACAAAATGAAATATTTTAAGGAAAATTCAAATGAGTAATGCAATGAATAGCGTCTCTCCAAAAGCATCCCACAAATGTATTGTCGCTGCGACACGTGCAAGGCGGTCAATTTTCGTATGGGGTGCCCCAGGAATTGGTAAATCTGATGTTGTTCGTCAGGTCGCAGACGCGATGAGTCGTCGAGATGCTGAAGGCAATGTGATTAAAGAATGCGAAGTCTATGATGTTAGGCTGTTGCTTTTGGACCCATGTGATTTGCGTGGTGTCCCTTACCGAAATCCTGATACCAATAAAATGTTGTGGTCAGAACCATCCATTCTTCCTCCTGAATTCCTTCCGAATCCAAACTGGAAGGATGACGCTGCGGAAACCGTAGATCGTTGGTCGAAGAATATGGATTATTGCATTCTCTTCCTCGATGAGCTGACGGCGGCACCGCCCAGCGTTCAGGCTGCGGCTTATCAGCTGGTTTTGGATCGCAAAATTGGCGATTATAATCTGCCTGAAAATTGTATGGTGGTCGCTGCTGGTAACAGGCAGTCAGATCGCGGGGTAGTTTATAAAATGCCTACTCCACTTTCCAACCGTTTCATCCACATTGAGATGAACGTAAATCCCAAAGAATGGCTTGAGTGGGCTATTACAAATAGCATCCATCCTGATGTGATCGGCTTTATCTCAGAGAAGCAGGCTTATTTGCATGATTTTGATCCTACAAAGGCGGAGGCGATGAGAGCATTTGCAACGCCGCGATCCTGGGAGTTTGTATCAGATATGTGCCACGACAGGGTTAAGTTTGGCACGGATTCTGAAACGTTTGACACGTTGGTTTATGGATCTGTTGGTGAGGGTACTGGTATTGAGTTTGTTAATTGGCTCAGGTCTGCAAAAGATCTGCCCAAGGCATCAGATATCTTGTCAGGCAAGGTCAAAACGATGAAGAACAAGAACATCTCGGCACAATATTACATCGTGTCCTCGCTGTGTTATGAAACAAATGAAGCCTTCAAGAAGATGAAGGAGGATCAAAAAAAGGGTACGTCTGGTGCGAAGGCGAAAGACAAATTCGACGAACTGTCGAAGAACATGACAGAGTTTGTGATCAGCCAGCTGAATCAGGAATTGCAGATCATGGCAATTCGAACGATGGTCTCGATCTACAAGATCGTATTCAATGTCAAGAAGCAGGATGGTCTTCGCACGTTCCTGGAGAAAAATAAGCGTGTGATCATCGACGCTGTTGGGTCTCCGATTAATTAAGGTTAAGGTGCATCTTCGGAGAGCTCTCTGTTTTTTTTAAACAGAGAGATGGTGTACTTTAAGTCTGGGTCATCCTCACATCTGATGTGAGTGCTAGATAAGTTGGTGTTTATGGCCTCGTGCCTAAATCCAACAAAGAGGTATGTGGTGTGCCCGCCCAGACAATTTTCTTGACGTATGACGCAAATTCTCATATAATTGAGAATAGGAGAATAGAAATGATGATAAAAACAGTAGATCACATTGCGGTCATGAATATGGCCAATGATGATCTTATGGCACCTGATAACAAAAAGGTTCCAGGAGCAATTAAAGAATATGTTCCTGATCCTGTCGTATGTCAAAGGGTTGAGGATATTCTACTCAAAATTCGTGTCAAGCTTCTAATCCTGCAACCGTTTTGGGGCCAGCTGGCTTGTCAGTTGCAGATCCAGGATGCGAGTGGTTGGATTCCGACAGCGGCAACAGATGGCCGCATGTTTTATTATAATGTCGATTTCATCCAGTCGCTAACTGACCAGCAGCTAGTTTTCTTGTTTGCACATGAAATCTTACACGTTGCATATGGACATATGCTGCGTCGTAACAGCCGTCAGCCAGATCTGTGGAATGCGTCAGCAGATTATGCGATCAATGGTGAGTTAGTTCATGCATCAGTTGGAGAAATGCCTAAATGTGGTCTGTATTCAAAGGACTTCTTAGTGTTCGAAAAGGGCAATGAATTTAAGGAGACTTGGAATTCAGAGAAAATTTATGAACATCTCTACAAAAACGCCAAAAAAATGGGCTATTCACTCGAGACACTTGATGTTCATCTTGATCCATTTGCCTGTGAAGATGGTGATGGAGATGGTGAAGGTACCTATCAACCTGGTGATGCCAATAATGCTCCGAAAATTTCTGAAGCGGCAATGAAACGTATCGAATCTGATATGAAGAACGCTATTATTCAGGCGGCAGCAGCTGAAAATAATAATCCATCCAAATCTGCAGGTACGATGCCAGTGGGTTTGCGGAGGTTGATCAAATCTTGGACTGATCCCAAGATCAAATGGACTGATTTGATTGAACTTAACTTGAAATCTCAAATCAAGTTTGATCATACCTATATGAAACCACATAGGCGTGGTGAACTTGAAGGCGGGATCATTATGCCAGGTTGGGATATGGAAGAAATGATCAAAGCCCATGTGGCCATTGATACATCTGGTTCAATGTCAGATGAGATGTTGAAAGAAATCCTTTCTGAATTGAGAGGTATTATGGATCAGTTCACAACTTATGAGTTGCACATTTGGTGCTTCGATGGTAAAGTTCATGATTTCGGATATAAAGTATTCACTAATGATAACATTGAATCAATTGATGATTATGTGTTGCTTGGCGGTGGCGGAACTGACTTTATGGTTAATTGGGAGTGGATGCGGAAAAGAGAAATTGAACCGTTTATTCTAATGTTCTTTACTGATGGTTATCCGTGTGGTGATTGGGGTGAACCTAATTATTGTGAAACAATCTTTTGTATTCATGGCGACAAGGATAAGAATTTGAAGGCTCCGTTTGGCTTGACAGTGTGGTATGAGGACGCGAAGAGGAAAGCGAAATGACTGAAGATATAAGAGGCAATGCAATGCAGATTGGTGACCACGTCGTAATCTATGGTCTTAAATGGGAGACTAAAGAGTATGGTGGTAACACGCCATTTCATTATTGGAACCACTACGCAATTGCTGATGCAAATTTGGTTCAGTTATGGAATGAGCATCCAGGTTGGGCGCATATTTCTGCTGACTCAACTATTCTTGATGGTCTTAATAGTTTTGATATGCCTAATCATGTTGATGTTACTTTCCACGTTTCTATCAATGATCCAGATACAAAAGATTCAACTTGGGACTGTCAGCGTAATGGATCGGATTATAGCTTTAACTTGAAGAAATAGAAAGGAGCAAAGAAATGAAAATCGAGATTGAGATTCCTGATGAGCTTTGCAAAAGCGGTTGGTTAAGTGATATTGTTGACGAAGGTTCTGAATGTGCCTGGTGCAGCAATGACACAACTGGTTTAGGTGGGCCTAGCAAATTGCTTTACACTCTTGCTTTTATGCTTCAAGAGCTTACTCCAATACCAGACCAACAAGCTAAAATCGATGCGATGGTTGAAGAGATTAAACAGGATTGTCCTGAAGATCTTGAACCGTATGTTGAACCAACTCCCGTAGATTCAGGAGGAATTGGAATGAAAAGTATTAACTCTGATTATTCGGATGAAGAGTTGAAGACAATTATGGATTTATTGGTAGGAGAAAATTGAGCTGTATGGTCCGACTTGATCATGTCCGTTGATCGAGTATGAGGATCCAATTGATATAGGCGGCGCGAGCGTATTCATTCAACCTGCAACAGGCGGTTGGGATCAGCATTTAGATATAGATTCAATTCTTCCGGACAATTACGGATGTGCTATGGAATGCTCATATATAGCAGAAGGACGATCCAAGAAAGAAGCAAGAGCAGAATTGATCGCAATTGGAATGAAAGAGGAAAATTTACTATGAACTATGTTTTTGAGGTTTATGATACTAAAGAAGAAGGATACTTTGGTGGTATTCATTCAATCAGATGACGAAGAAGGATCAGATCAATCTTTGATGATTGGTCATCTATTACCTTGAGGATTTTGATGAAATGAGTGAATGCACTTATAAAGTAGGTGATAGAACTGTAGACGAGGCCAGAAGAGAATTGACGTCTCGTGGAATGAAAGAAGAAGATCTAGGTATGCTTGAAAATATGGATTTAATTTGACACCATTTAATAAGGAGTGACAATGAAAGTTTGGTATGTAATGTGGATACCATGGGGGCAATCGGCAAGTGATGCTTCAATTGAAGGAATTTATGATTCACGAATTAAGGCGGTTACCAGAGCTCATGATTTTTGGGATGAACCTGACGAGAATCGGATATGGGATGAAAATGATGAAGACGCCGATGTGATTATCATAGAGGCAAAAGTGGAGTAATGATATGAGTATATGGACAGATCACCCAGGGGAAACTGAGAACCCACAAGGCTATTGGAAGCATATGTGGTTCGCATGTTCAAATAGTTTGATATTGATGTTTGCAGGATTGATGGGATTTATACATGGAATTTTCCCATTCATTGCACCATTTTTTGCATCTACTATTATAATTCGCAGTTTCAAAAAAATAGTTGATTCAAGGCGACATAAACCAGAATTGAGAAAAGAACTACCAGATGGATTCATAAATAAAGGATTCACCAAATGAAAATATTGATACTTATTGTGTTTTTCATTCTATTTTATGTTCTGACAAATTCTGTGATACAAATAGCATATGATAATGGTTTCGATGATGGCATAGATCTTTCAGTTGAGGTTTTATGCAGTGGCGATGTATATGCTTGTAAAGATTCAATTGAAGAATATATTAGACAGATGGGAACAGATGTTTAATGATGAAGAAATAGATCGTTGTCATCATCGTCTTGAAATTGATTTCAAATGGGAATTGGATGCTGAAAATAATCTTGTCAAGGTTCAAATCCCAATGGAAAATCGAGAAAAGGTTTCTGATGCTGTTGATAAACGAAACGAACTTATAAAGTTGATAACTGAATCGGCTGAAAGCCTACGTGTTGATTTTAAATTAATGGTGAGATACTATTGTAAATTAAGCATGGAATCTAATGTAATTCATACAGATGAAGACGCATGGAATCTAATGAGAAAACATGGTTTTATTGATGATCAAGGTAATGTTCGAAAGGATATTTAACTTGCATTCATTATCAAATGATGCTATAATTATCTTGAAAGAAGGAGAATGAGATGACTTATTCGGTCCCAGTTCTAAAAAATGGTAAGTTTGTTGGTTATCGCCAAATTGAAGGCGATCCCAAACTTGGTAATGGTTCACGCAATGCAAGGAATTGTCTTACTGAAGATGATAATCGACCTGTTCGGCTTAAAATGTTATGGGGTAAAAAATGAAAAAGAAGAAGAATTACGGATGGTATTCGGATAAGGCGGCGAGGGCAGGACATGGAGTTGCCACGTACACTACTCCATCGGGCGAAACTGTTTTCGTCACCAATGTTACAGAGTCATCAGTCCAAAATTCTGAAACATGGGATGATGTCGAATCAGTTGGTGAAATTGTGAAATGTATTAAGAAATCTAATCCCAAATATAGTATTTCTGGTTAATATGAAAGCACCATATCCAGTAGATCGTCAACGTATTGATCTCCTACATCAAACTTTTGCCTTTATTTCTGAGGTGAAATATGATGATATCACATTCATTGATTCTATATCAATATTGGTAGATTATTTCATTGAAATGGAGCAATGTAAAAAATCTGGTCGTGGTCGAAAATTTGATTTCGCAATTACAAAAGATGTTTTGATCAAATGGAATGAAATAGATTCTAGTGATATATTTGACATGTTTATTTGGGTTATTGAAACAGAGGAATAAATGATGTTTTTCCAACATGATATGTAAAATTCACGAAATATGGGTTCTTATAGAAAGAGATGGTCATTTTCCATATTGGTATCGTAGTGATATTTATGGCAATAAAGAGTTCCCGCAAATGTAAAAACTCTTTACTCCTAACCTTATATCTGCTATAATATGGTGAGGAGAAAAGGAGAAAACCAATGTATGGATTTAGTTTTACGAGTCCAAGCCACAAGCCCGTTACGTTCGACGTGACAACGGGCAAATTTATCGCTCGCAGTCCTTCAACTGGAGTTGAAACTATCCTTGACACTGAGCAGCTATTCGACTGGATGAATGAGGTTGATAAGGTCAAAACGCTATGAACTATGAATTTCCAGAGATTCGCACGTTGAAGCAGGTCGAGACTGCCATTCATGGTCGTTCTGAGTTCGTTATCGCCGAGCGCGAGTGGGGAATTGTTGTCAATTACAATGTGGCGTTCGTTGATACTTTTGCCGCAGACGGAATCAGTGGTTTGATTCGTCGCGAATGTAGAGGTATTAAGTTTACTCTTAATGGCAAGATCCTTGCCAGACCATATCACAAGTTCTTCAATGTGAACGAGCGTCCTGAGACTCAGATGGATGTTTTGGATTTCAATAAGCCTTTCGTTATTCTTGACAAGATGGATGGATCAATGATTCATCCGATCATGTGGAATGGTGATGTTGTATATTGCACAAAGATGGGTCCGACGGACGTGGCGTTGGGTGCGCAGTTCTTTGCAGACAATCACAAGACTGCTCGTTACAATGATATGTGTCGTGAATTTTGCAAAAACGGATTCACGATAATATTTGAATGGTGCTCGCGTAAGAATCGCATTGTGTTGGATTATCCTGAGGACATGCTCGTCTTAACTGCAATCCGATCCAATATTAATGGCCTCTATTCTCCGTATAAATGGATTAAGGCAGCGGCTTCGCATTATAATATTCCTGTTGTTGCTGTATATGGTGACTCTTTTGAGGATATCCATTCTTTTGCGGAGACGCTGAGGAATAAGGAGGATATTGAGGGCGCAGTGATCCGTTGGGTTGATGGTATGGTTAAGCTCAAGTGTCTCCGTTATTTGGAGTTGCATAAGGCCAAAGAGTTGATGGCTTCCGAGAAGGATGTCTGGAAGGTGGTCTTGGAGAACAAGGTTGATGATGTTGTTGGCTTTATGGAGCCTGATGAGGCGGATCGCCTGCGTGATTTCCAGAAGGAGTTGATGACCAAGGTTGACAAGAAGGCGGACGAGCTGAAGTGGGAGGTTATTGCCTGGACTGACAACAAGGGTGACAGCAAGAAGAAGTTCGCTGTTGAGTTCGTTAACAGTGGCAAGTTCAATGGTTATGAGAAGGCGATCCTGTTCCGTATTTGGGACGGGCATGATTCTCGTGACTTGGTAATTGAGGCGCTGTTGAAGGCGACTGGAACTGGTACGAAGCTGGATGCGATTCGCAGTCTGGTTGGCTTGAAGTTTGAGACTTATTAAGGTGATGGAACGGCTCGTCATAACACCACTCAATCAGCAACAGCTTCAAGATTATTTTATGGATTTCTTTAATGGAGAATGCCGTATTGCTTTCTTCTGTGCAGAGAAAATAAATCCAAATAAATTTGGACAAAACTTTTATGATAGAGTATGGAAAAGCAGAGGCCGCCCGGCCGCCAGCATGACAGGTGAATTCCCAGGATACAGGCCCTTCTATGCAATATTCAAACCACAAACAACAGAGATTGAGGCTTTATTTCTTTTGACATTTGGCAATGACTTAGTGATTGAGGTTACTGAATGACTGAACGTGAACATTTTGATCTTGTAATTATTGAATTGCGTGAAAGATTAATTCATGCCTTTCGACGCCGTGAATTTCTATTCGTTAAAGAGCAAAGTGGCCGTCATATTGGTCATGCACCAAATGCTGATTTCAAAAGTAATTATTTCTTACAAATTAATTTGAAACTTGGGATTTAAAATGGGTTGGGCTGATCAATATATCAAACAATTACAGAAGGGCAAAACTATACAATTTCGCCCACGTGGTAATTCAATGTCACCAGTGATATGGTCTGGAGCTTTAGTTACAGTTCGTCCTATAAAAACGGAATTATTATTGAAGTCTGACATTGTATTATGTAAGGTAAGGGGAAGACAATATTTACATTATATAAAAGCAATTCAAGGTAATTCATTTCAAATTGGAAATGCTCGTGGTCATATAAATGGTTGGATTACAAAAGAAGCTATGTTTGGATTAGTTACGGATATTAAAGGCTAAATAAAGATATGATATGTAAAATTTATAAAGTTTACTTTTTCACACAAAGTGAGGAAGATCACTTGATTACAATAAACGACGAAGAAGTTTGTCTTAAATTAGATTTTAAAATGCTTCATACTCGAGATAACATCGTTGATGCTATAAAGGAACTAAATGAAATGTAAAATTGTGAGCATAACTACACAACTCAGTAAAAAATGGCGACATGGTGGTGGCGGTTGGGAAACAGCGACGATAACATTTCATAGTTTTGTTCATGGTAATAAGAATCTCAATGATATTGGTATAGCTCGTTGGCTGGTGGAGCGTGGTCAAAAAGGAGTGAAATGAACACAAGATGGCAAAATAATCCTGTTAAATTATTACACATCGAACTATCAAGTCATTGCAATGCAGCCTGCCCACTCTGTCCCAGATTTTTAAATGGTTCTAGGCAAGTTAGGAAAGATTTAAGATTACGAAGTGTTTCGTTAAAAGATTTCAAAAAATGGTTCCCTCCAAAAATATTAGGTGAAATGAGTCGTATTTTATATTGTGGAACATACGGCGATCCACTAATGGCAGATGATGCATTGGAAATTTTTAAATATGTTTCAAAGATAAATCCAAACATATCACAACTTGTCAATACCAATGGTGGTCTTAAAGATCCTGAATGGTGGATGAAACTTGGCACCATATCAAATATGCGAGTCACGTTCTCAATTGATGGTTTAGAAGATACAAATCACATTTACAGACGAAATGTTGAATGGAATTTGCTTATAAACAACGTCAAAGCATACATTAACGCAGGAGGTGAAGCATTATGGGAGTTTCTAGTCTTCAAACATAATGAGCACCAGTTCGAAGAAAGTGAAGCCTTATCGAAACAGCTCGGATTCATCACAATTATGTTTAAAAAACCTTTAGGATTCAATAACTTAGAAGGTGACGGATTGCATGCCAGAGGCGCATATGACGAAAATGGCTTATTAGAGCATAAGCTATTCCCGTCGCTAATCACAGATTTTATGACTAAGAACATGACACCTAAGGAAATTGAAGATAATGTAGAAGATAGCTTCGATATCAAAAAATTACAGGCTAAAAAGCTCAGGGCATTAAAGCGCTCAAACGAATCTCGTATATCAGAAGGGAAAAAAGAACTGGATGAAATGATTATCACTTGCAAATCACATTCAGAAGATGGTAATGAGATTTACGTCAGTTCAAATGGTATTGTTTATCCATGTGTATATGTAGGGGCGCGAGTTGATAGTGATTTTGATTTATATGAAGATGTTCAATTAAGAGCACATATTCAAAGTCTTGGTTTTGATAAATTTGACCTTAAATCTCAAACATTGTATAAAATAATTAAAAATGGTGTGTTAGATCATGTCTTTTCAAACTCATGGGAGAGAACATCAGTTCAATGTGGCAAAATGGCATTTTGTGCCAAAACATGTGGAGTAAAAAAATGAAATTATTAGAGTCCGCTGAAGAAGATGATCCATTTGTGGATTATCCTTTCAATCATACCATAAATATAAGTTCAACAACTGATTTTAATGATATGATTGATATTTTGAATAGGTTTCCTGACATGTTAACCACACATGGTAACGGGAGCGTCGTAACATTATATTTCAAAACTGAGGATGATTTGGCAATGTTTTTGCTAATGAAATAAACATCTTGACATAACCACTCCAAACTGTTATTATAACAGTGAAGGAGAGTAGCTATGTCTTTTAGCTTTATCAGTGGTGGCGATGAATATATGAACCTGCAAGGGCTCATTAACAAAAACAAAGCCATGTTTAAATCTGAAAAGCAGGCTAAATTTTGGATTTCACGTATCAAAAGAGACATCAATCTCAAAATCAAAAATGCTGAAAGTCACCAGGAACGTCAATTCATTAAGGATCCTCTTCCTGATCCCTGGAATATTTCTGTTTTCGGTAAACAAATTCCATATGGAACTTACCTGATTCAGGCTAATGCTTCTACCCACTTTGGAAAACAGTATAATCAGATTCAATATGCCTTTGTTATTGATGCCCAGGGAATCGTAGCGAAATACAAAAGAGTAAATGGTAAGCCCGCAATGAAAGAGTTTACTGCTGATCGAGAAATCGTTTCGATCAAAGATATTCTCGACGCCGCCTTCGCTGAGAGGGTTCGGCTTAATCAACTAAAAATTCAGGAACTGGCTGAGCAAGGCATTATTATTCCTCAGGACGAGCGTGTCGAAGTTGAGGGTGAGATCATTGATGTCAAGTTGTCGCCCAGTGTTTATGATAGAAAACGTTATGAGATGACCGTTGAATGCAACGGCTTCTTGACTACAGGTACAGTTCCCAAAAAATTCCATAAAATTGCTGAGGATCATCAAATGACAGTTACAGATTTTATTGGAGCAACAGTAACATTTGTGGGTAAAATACATGCAGGCACGTATGATGTCACTTTCACTTATTTCTCACGTCCCAGCAAGTTCAAAATTGACGATGACTTCTTGGCAATGGCAATCTTAGGAAAGGCATTTTGATGTCAATTGATGAAGCAACTCTAAGAAATCCGGCGGTGTTGGCAGCCGCACCTGAATTATTCGTATGCCGCCCTTCTTTCGTTCAGGGTATGTTAGATCAGCGAGCTGGTAAGCAGCACAATGATTCATATCCTAATGTTACAGATGGAATGCTCTATACGCATGGTCGACAATTAGCTGGATTAATCAAAATAATGAACATTGAGATTAATGATGCTGATGAACTCGCACTCGCATATCGCAATGCACTAGAGACAAAGGCTCTGGTATGATATATTGGGGACCATATTGCAGCGTTTCTTCTTATGATCAAGATAGAGCTCGAGTAATTTATCTTGGTGATGGCCTTGGTTCTTTTCTTTGGGATGGTTCATTGTTAACAAATGAACGAAAGGCTTTAGAAACTCTGATTATTGTATGGTTTGAATCTAATGATATTGATATTTTCTGTGAAGCTGATGATAGAAATCTTCGTATTCCCAGAGAAGAGCAAACAACCAAAAAAGTTTATGGTTGTGCTCATGAATATTATTTTGAGGCAAGTGAGGAGCAGGTTGCTCTGTTCGTTCTATGTTTCTCAGAATACAACCCACTTATTCTGGTGAAGAACCCGCAAGCCATCGTAGAGTAAAATATGTTTCATCTTCCTCAGTCTCAAACTGTATATCAACCTGATTATTATCTTTGTCAATAGGAATTTGATACGTTAGATTGTTTTCATTAATCCAATCTAAAATCTCACCTTCTTCAAATTCACACATGTCAACAGATATAGTTTTTAAAGGAATAATTTTAGAACCTAAATGAATTTGTAGACGCATAGGAAATTCTTGCTTTTCTTTAGTATCATCAGTCATAATGTCTCCAATTTGTTTTCCTCTTTTTATATAGTCTATAAATAGTAGAAGCAAGTTTTATGGAGATTATTATGCGATCAGGAAAAAGCAAAACAGAATTTTTTCATTCGATGAAGAAAAAACCTGCCCTACAAAAAATTCTTGACAACATCGATACAATGACATGGCAAGAGATTGATGAAGAGAAACAACCAAAATGGATTAAAGATATCCTATATAAAATGAAATTTGATGGAAATCTTCTGACGCCAACACAAATTGCAGGTATGATGTCGGTTGGTATCAATGAACCAGACACAAGAGAATATGCGTCATATAGATATATTGGTGAAACAAGGATGGTTGATAATGTTGAGATTTTTAATAATGAGCTCTTGTTAATGATTGATAATGATACTATTAAGATAGGACATATGGAAATTAAGAAAGAGTTGATTGAGCATGAACTGCAATTGGTAGAAAAAATTGAAACAGTTGCTGATTATGTAACTAGAAAATTAGATGATGATTGGGAAAGATTGTGCCCAGGTGAAGATCGAGTAGTAGATCAAATGGGTAGAACGATCGGTGGCGTTAAGGTTCAATTTAGAAAGATAGAATGATAATCAAAAACTGACTGATTTCTACATAGGCACATGTACATAATCTTTATATTTTTTGATAATATTTTCTCGTGCTTCAGCTATATCTTTAAAAGAGCCTATAAAAATACCTGATGGTTTCTTTTTCTTTGGGCTATAATAGATGCAAGTAGACCATTCGTTCTTAATTTTTTTATTTCTATCGTTGAAGTGTCTTTTTTTGATATGTGCTTCACCAATGCAGTTATCATCACTGTTATATAACTTTATTATATCAATTTTAAGTTTCATAACTCCTTATTAAAAGGCCACTTATCTAAATATGAAGAATCGATATGCTCTTCAATAT